>LWDU01040828.1_pt1 | contig 279699 bp, 212 predicted proteins | sample 727161 | NCBI WGS metagenome assembly LWDU01 (sample SAMN04566230, study PRJNA314399) | hydrothermal vent metagenome | isolation source: deep sea hydrothermal plume seawater | place: Mexico: Gulf of California, Guaymas Basin | collected 2004-07-11 | reverse complement strand
GGCGCTTGGCGGTGGGCCAGTGCGGTGGGCCAGTGCGGTGGGCCAGTGCGGGGCCAGTGCGGGGCCAGTGCGGGGCCAGTGATTGTGGCGGCGCGGGTGGAAGCGCGAGACCCATTCAGTCCAACTGCCCCACGGCAATGGACACATTGTGACCACCAAAGCCCAGGGAGTTGCAAAGGGCGTTACGGATGGGCAGTTCCCGCGCGTCGCCAGGAACGTAATCGAGGTCGCACTCGGGGTCGGGCGTGGTGTAGTTACGGGTGGGATGGATCTGGCCGGTATGAACGGCAAGTACCGTGACCAGTAACTCAAGCCCTGTAGCGGCCCCCAGGAGGTGTCCAACCATGGACTTTGTGGAGTTGACGGCCAGTCGGTTGGCGTGGTCTCCGAACGCCAATCTAATGGCTCGCGTCTCAATCGAGTCGTTATAGGCGGTGGATGTGCCGTGGGCGTTGATGTACTGGACGTCTTCAGGGTTCAGGCCTCCGTGCTTCATGGCCTGCTTGAAGGCGCGTGCGGGGCCGGTACCGTCCAGTTTGGGAGCCGTAATATGGTGAGCGTCGTCCGTGGATCCATAGCCCTTGAGCTCGGCGTAGATGCGAGCGCCCCTAGCCTTGGCCCGCTCGTACTCCTCCAGCACGAGGATGCCGCACCCCTCCCCCATCACGAATCCATCTCGGTCTGCATCGAACGGCCGAGAGGCCGTCTCGGGCGATTCGTTGCGTGTGGAGAGGGCCTTCGCGGAAGCGAATCCAGCCATGGAGAGCGGCGTGATCGCGCTCTCGGACCCCCCAGTAACTACAAGGTCACAATCGTCCCACTGAATGGCGCGCCAGGCCATTCCGATCGCGTGCCCCGCTGAGGCGCAGGCGCTGATCGTGGTGAAGGCGGTGCCCATCAGGCCATGGCGAATGGCCACCTGACCGCTGACCGCGTTCGACATGATGCGCGGGATGAAGTGCGGACTGACCCTGCTTGCTCCGCGTTCGAGAAGTACAGCCTGCTGTTCAAGTACGCCCGTAATGCCTCCAATTCCGGTAGCGATGATGGAGCCGTAACGCTCCCGCTTCTCCTCGTCTTCCTCGGCGATGTCCTCAAGTCCTGCGTCACGCAGGGCTTCGTCCGCGGCAACCATGGCCCACAGGGTGAAGGGGTCCATCTTGCGCGCGTCCGGCGGGCGGAAACCATGTTCCGTCAGGTCCCAATCCAGTGTGGCTGCAATCTGCGCCGACAAACCGGGGACGTCATAGCGGGTCAATGCCCGCACACCGTTCTCCCCCGCGAGCATTCGCGGGTAGGAGCACTCAACGTTATGGCCCAGAGGATTGATCGTCCCTAGGCCCGTGATAACAACTCGACGCATGGTGGTGCACCTATGCCCCGGCCGCGTGCGCCGGAGTTGGAGCGCGAACTAGAGCTTCTCGGTGATGTAGGAGACCGCAGTGCCCACGGTCTGGATCTTCTCGGCGTCTTCGTCGGGGATGGAGATCTCGAATTCGTCTTCGAATTCCATGACCAGCTCGACGGTGTCCAGGGAGTCGGCTCCCAGATCGTTGATGAAGGACGTCTCCGGGGTGACCTTGTCTGCAGATGTGCCCATCTGCTCACAGACAATCTTCACGACGCGCTCTTCAATGGTTTGGTTGCTCACCTTCTCGGACTCCATGGTATGTGTGGGGAATGGGCAGGCGGGGCGCTGATGCCCCGGGTTGGAAATGTGGGGATAATTCTATGCTGCGGACTATACGCTCAAACCACCGTCAACAACGAGGGTTTGGCCGGTGATGTAGGCTCCACCGGGCCCGGCCAGGTAGGCCACGGCTCCAGCGATGTCTTCAGGGGCGCCCATGCGGGCTAGGGGGATGCCCGCGGCAAGCTCGGAGCGTGCCTTGTCGTCCAGGGAGGCCGTCATATCGGTCTCAATAAACCCGGGCGCGATGGCATTGGCGCACACCCCGCGACTGGCCAATTCCTTGGCCACGGAGAGGGTCAGGCCGATCAAGCCGGCCTTGCTGGCGGCGTAGTTGGCCTGTCCGGCGTTGCCGGTGATGCCGACGACCGAGGTGATGTTCACCACACGGCCCCCGTTCTTCATCAGGGCTCTAGTGCAGGCCTTGATGAAGTTCCAGGCTCCCTTGAGGTTGACGTCGAGCACTCGGTCGAAGTCCTCCTCGCTCATACGCATGAGGATCTGATCTCGGGTGATTCCGGCGTTGTTGACAAGGATGTGGGGTCCGGCCGGTTGCCCAACGTCCATGCTGGACGCGATCTCCTTAACGAGTTCTGCCACGGCTGCGGTGTCAGAGACGTCGACTCCGAAGGCCCGCGCTCCAGGCGTGAGGGCCGCGCAGGCATCGGCGACCGATTGGGCATTCTCTTTGCTGGTAGCGACGCATGCCACCTGGGCTCCATCCGCGGCCAACCGGAGCGCGATCGCCGCGCCTATCCCGCGACTAGCTCCCGTGACGAGAGCGAGTTGACCAGACAGGGGGCTCGAGGTGGAATTCATGGAGTAGGAGGGGGCTCCGGGGGAAGGATAGCGTCCCGCGTTGGGGAAACTCTAGCGCCGGGCGTGGGTCCCTTCAACGGCTGCGCGGGGGGTGGACGGAATCAGGCCTGGGTTCCGGTGGCCAGATCGGCAGGGGTGGCGGTAGAGCGCACCACAGCCTCCGGGTCGATCTTGCGCATCAAGCCGCCGAGAACCGTCCCTGGGCCGGGCTCCAGGAACTGCCGTACTCCCTGACTGAGAGCGAGGGCCATGGACTGCTCCCAGAGCACCGAAGAGCAGACCTGGCGGGCCAGGTTGGATCGGATCTGGTCGGGCTCAGAAGCCCATTGCCCATCCACGTTGGAGATGACAGGGATCTGTGGCGGCGCGATTGCCGTTTGGGCCAGGGCGGCTTCAAGCTTGTCGGCGGCGGGCCGCATGCACTCGGAGTGAAATCCCCCGGCGACGACGAGGCGGCGAACCCTGCGCACGCCATGCTCCTTGGCCGCGGACTCCACAGCATCCAAAGCTCCAAGTTCCCCAGATAGGATGATCTGGCCAGGCGCGTTGACGTTGGCCACCTGGCAGATGCCACCCTTGGAGCCCACCTGCGCGAGGGCCTCGGCTTTCTCCAGGTCGGCCCCGACGAGGGATAGCATGCCGCTGGGGGTGGCCTCCGCCGCAGCCTGCATGGCCTCTCCACGGAGTCGCACCAGGCGCAGGCCGTCTTCGAAGGACAGGGCGCCAGCCAGCCAAAGGGCACTGTATTCTCCCAGAGAGAGGCCGGCTGTGAGCGGGATACTCTTCGGTGCTTGCCCAAGGCTGCGCAGGGTGCGCAGGATGGCCACGCTTGTAGTGAAGATTCCTGGCTGAGCGATGTCCGTCCTGTTCACCTCTTCGCTCTCCGTCCAGCAGGTCTGACTCAGGGGGAAGCCTAGCACCTCATCGGCTTGCTCGAACGTCTCGCGAGCCACAGCATGTGCTTCGACCCAGTCCTTGCCCATGCCGGCGAACTGGGCGCCCTGCCCCGGGAATAGAATGGCCTCGCTCATTGTTGATTGTGCGGTTGAGGGGTCTGCGGTTACCAGCGAACGAGCGCGCCGCCCCATGTTAGGCCGGCGCCAAAGGCGACCAGGACCGCTAGGTCACCGCTCTTGAGTCGCCCATCCTTACAAGCCTCATCCAGGGCGATGGGCACGCTGGCGGCGGATGTGTTCCCGTACTTGTCGATATTGACGACGCACCGGGCGGGGTCCCACTCGAGCCTGGTCAGCGCGCTCTCGATGATGCGTTGGTTGACCTGGTGCGGAACAAGCAGCGCGATCTCATCGCGGTCATACCCCTCGCACATGGCCTCGATGACCTCGGTCATCTTGTTCACGGCGAAGCGATACACGTCCCGGCCGCGAAGCATGATGTTGTCTAGGGCGGGGTCGTAGTTGTCGTCCGAAGGGCGGACTCTGTAGCCCCCATGGGGAGCCTGGATGTACTCGAATCCCGAGCCGTCAGCTCCCAGGCAGGAGTTGAGTATCTCGCCGCTCGAGCAGACATCGTGCGGCTGAAGGATGGCAGCCCCAGCGCCGTCTCCGAAGAGGATGCAAGAGCCCCGGTCTTCCATATTGATCCAGCGTGAGAGCGTTTCGGCTCCGATGACCAGCGCGTTGGTTGCCCGCCCGGTGGCGATGAAGCTGGCTGCCGTATCTAGAGCTACCATGAATCCCGAGCAGGCTGCACCCACGTCGAAAGCCATGGCCTTGGGAGAACCAAGCCGATGCTGCAGTTGGCAACTAACCGTGGGTAGGTGTTGGTCGGGCGTGACGGTCCCCACCACGATCAGGTCCAGATCGGAAGCCTCGACGCCCGCGTCTGCCAAGGCGAGCAAGGCTGCCTTGTAGGAGAGGTCTGAGGTGCACTCTCCTTCCGCCGCAAACCGTCGCTCGCGGATCCCGGTTCGTTGGGCTATCCACTCGTCAGAGGTGTCGATGATTCGCGCAAAATCATCGTTACTCATGATCCGCTCAGGTACATGCGAGCCGGTTCCAGCGATTCCAACTTTGATGATTGAGGTCATTGCCTGGCGGGGAAGGAGGAGCGCAGTGCGGGCTGCAGAACAGGGGCGCCGTCGGTCGTAGATTCTAGCGGTTTCATTGGGGCAACTTCGAATCCCTCTTTGGGACGACATTTTGGGCCCAAGGGGGGGCGGGTCAGGGGGATTGGAGGGCAAGGGCCCGGACGATGTCTGCGTTGACGTCCACGTCCAGGGCGCGGGCCGCTTGACGGATCGCGTTGGCCACAGCTCGGGCGTCCGAACGGCCATGCCCAATGATCACGACCCCGTTGACTCCCAGGAGGAGGGCGCCTCCATATTCCGAATAGTCCACGTGATGCCGCAGGTCGGCCAGGACCTCTGCGCCCCAACCAGCCTGGTGCGCATCGAGTTGTTGGGTGACCTGTGTGAGCATGAACGACGACAGTCCCTCAAGGGTTTTGAGGAATACGTTTCCTGTAAATCCATCGGTGACGACGACGTCGACATCCTCTCCGAAGATTTCCCCCGCCTCTACGTTGCCCACGAAATTGAGGTGGCTATTGCTGAGCAGTTCATGGGCTGCCCGCATGAGGTCTGTGCCCTTGCTAGCTTCCTCTCCGATGTTCAGAAGGCCCACCCGGGGGTTCTTTACCCCATCAACGTCACTGGCCAGGGTGCTACCCATGAGCGCGTAGTGCAGAAGGTGGGCGGGCTTGGGGACGACGTTCGCCCCCATGTCGAGAATGGTGACGGGACGTCCGGTCATGTGCGTTGTGATGGCGATGCCTGGCCGCCGAATGCCCTCGAGGGTCCCTAATCCTAAGGTCGCTGCGCCGACGACTGCGCCCGTATTGCCCATGCTGATGAAAGCGCCAGCCTTACCGGCCCGCACACAGCCGATACCAACGGGGATGGATGCGCCGGGTTTGGCTCGCAGGGCGACGCCCGGCTTTTCATCCATGCCTATGACCTCGGCAGCGTCTTCAAGGTGCACGCTGGCCGAACAGTCGCGCTTGCTGAGGCCCTCGCGCATCAACTCTTCGTTACCCACAAGGATCAGGCGGGCCGGATCCACGTAAAGTTCGCCGTCCGGATTGCAGACGAGTACGACGCCGTCAAGAACCACGTCAGGGGCGTGGTCGCCCCCCATCACATCGAGGACAATGCGGTCGTTGACCATGGCAGGACTCTACGTCTTTGGTGATACGGACCGCTCGGGCGGGAGCGGAAAAAGAACCCCTGCAGGGGCAGGAGGGTCGGTCAGCGCTCCTCAGAAATCTTCGCGCTCGAAGACTTCCATCCCACCTTCGCCACCCTTGGCAAAACCATAGTGGGTGGACTCTTTCTCGTTGATGCGGTGTGGGCGAGTCAGCGCTCCAGAGCGGGGATCACGCTGCACGGGCTGACCCGTCAGGGCCAAGTGGGAGCGGCGCTTGCGCTTTTGGGTCTTGGAGATGCGTCGCTTGGGGTGTGCCATGGAATCGAAGGGGTGCGCCGGGCGGCTTGGGGTCGCTTCAAACGGGATTCGAGGGCAAGAGGCTAGTGCGGCGCCCTTGCACTGTCAACGCAACGTGGTGGGTCGTCGGGCCCTAGGACCCCAGAGCGGTGCTGAAAGCCGCGCGTAGCTGGTCGCAGGCCACGGAGACCTGATCCGGGGCCATGCCTTGGCCCTGGGCGGAGGTCGGCTTGCCCCCCCCTCCGCCGCCCAAGACGGGCTTGAGGCCGCGGGCCAGGTCGCCCGCGGCGAGCCCAGCATCCAGGGCCTTGCCTTGGCAGAGGATGAGGAACGGCACAGCTTTATCCTGCCTGCCGAACAGGGCGAGGGCCAGGTCAGGGCTGTGACCCCGGGCCCGGTCGCCCAGATCTCGCAGGGCATCCCCATCCAGATCGGGAAGATCGACCACGGCCCAGTCCACGCTTCCCTCCTCACGGAGCTCCTGCTTCAACCCCGCGAATGCCTGGGCCTGATCGGCGCCCGAACTCTGCTTGGCCAGTTTGCGGGCCGCCTTGACGTCGGCCTGCAGCGCGGCGATGCGCTCGGAGAGATCGGATGGTTTGACCTTAAGGGCCTGCGCAGCCCCCTCTAGGAAGCGTCTCTGTTCCTGCATGTGCTCGATGGCGCCGGATCCGACGACGGCCTCGATGCGGCGGACTCCCGCTTGAATGGCGCGCTCCTGTTGAATGATGAAGGCTCCGATCTGTCCGGAGTTCTCCACGTGTGTGCCGCCGCAGAGTTCCACCGAGTCATCCCCCACCGCGACGACGCGCACAGTCTCTCCGTATTTTTCCCCGAATAGCGCCATGACCCCACGCGCCTTGGCCTCCTCCGGTTTTTCGATCGTTGTGGCCACCGCGGCTCCCTTGGCGACCGCGGCGTTCACGAGACGCTCCACTTCCGCCAGTTGCGCGGCCGTAACTCCCTTGGGATTGGAGAAGTCAAATCGGAGCCGATCCGGACCGACGTAGGATCCCTGCTGGGTGACATGGTCGCCCAGCACGTGCCTAAGGGCGGCGTGCAGCAAGTGGGTCGCGGTATGGTGCGCACGAGTACCTTGGCGCCCCTGGGCATTCACTTCGCAGGTGACCGTCTCTCCAACGGACAGCTTGCCTGTGGCTTTCCCGAGGTGCACCACGAGGGCTCCCGCCTTTTGGGTCGCTGCCACCTGAAACGAGCCGCCCTGGTTGCTGATGACCCCCACGTCGCCAACCTGTCCACCGCCCTCGGGGTAGAAGGGGCTCTGGTCGAGGACCAGCCGATCGCCAAGCTCGGTGTCTTGGAAAAACCCGGCGATGCAGGCCTCGCCTGCGGTGGATGCCGAACCCACTTCGTGGTAGGTGGAGAGAGTCTCCTTCAGGCCCGACATCTGCTCCGGCGTAAGCAACTGTTGGAAGGAGCCTGTGGAGCGACTGACATCGCTGTGAGCCTTTCGGGCGGCATTCCAACCCTCCACATCAAGAACAAGGTCACGCTCACGCGCCATGAGGCTCACGAGGTCTTCTGGGAATCCGTAGGTGGCATAGAGCTCATAGGCTTGACCGCCGTCGAGGGGCGTGCCGGGTTTGAGATCGGCGGTCAGTCGATCGAATTGCACGATGCCCCGCTGGAGAGTCTTGCGAAATGACTCCTCCTCGGCGCGCACGACGAGCTGGATGTGTTCCACCCGCTCCGCAACCTCGGGGAAGGCCTCCCCCAGGATGGACGCGGCCGCGGGCACAAGATCGAACAGGAAGGGCTCTTCCATGCCCAGGGTCTGCAGCCCGTACCTAGAGGCGCGCCGGATCAACCGTCGGAGGACGTAGCCCCGGCCTTCATTGGAGGGTAGAGCCCCATCTGCTAGGGCTGACGTCACAGCCCGGACATGGTCGGCGCAGACTCGGAAGGCCACATCCTTCTCGTGCCCCCCCGAGCCACCCGCGTACGGATGTCCCGTCTGCTTCTCAAGCGCCGCGAAGATCGGGGTGAAGAGATCGGTGTCGTAGTTCGAGTGGCAACCCTGAAGCACGGAGAGGACGCGCTCGAACCCCATGCCCGTGTCTACGTGCTGGGCGGGGAGAGGCACGAGGCTCCCATCGTCCTGGCGGTTGTACTGGATGAAAACCAGGTTCCAGAGTTCGATGAACCTCTCATTGCCGGCGTTGACGCCATTCTGTCTGTTGGCCCCATCGGAGGGGTCCGTGTCAGGCCCGCCACGGTCAATGTGGATTTCGGTGCACGGACCACATGGGCCCGTGGGACCCATCTCCCAGAAGTTGTCCGTCTTGTCGAAGTCGAGGACGTGGGTGGGGTCGATATCCGTGCTCTCCTCCCAGAGGCGCCTAGCTTCGTGGTCGGCTTCCAGTCCCGCACTGGCATCACCGTCGAAGACGGTGACCCACAGGCGCTCCTTGGGCAGCCCCCAGACTTCAGTGAGCAATTCCCAAGCCCAGGTGATCGTCTCGGCCTTGAAGTAGTCGCCGAACGACCAGTTGCCCAACATCTCAAAGAATGTGTGGTGGTAGGTGTCCACACCCACTTCTTCAAGGTCATTGTGCTTGCCTTGGACGCGGATGCACTTCTGGGTGTCGGCGGCCCGGGTGTAGCCCCGAGAGCCGCTGCCAAGGAACACGTCCTTGAACTGATTCATCCCGGCGTTGGTGAACAGCAGGGTCGGGTCATCCTGGGGGAAGACGGGACCCGAGGGCACCACCGTGTGGTCCTTGGACGCGAAGAAGTCCAAGAAGCTCTGGCGCGTCACGCTTGCCGTCCAAAGGGAGGCCTGCGAACTCGTGGATGAGGGGGGCGTGTCAGGCATGATCGGAGAGGGGAAGCGGCCAACGGTTGTCTGGGCTGATCATGGCCCCCGAGCACCCATCTGTGAAGAGATTCACCTCTTCAGTCCGTGAGTGGGAAGAATGTGGCCGGAAAACGACAGCGCTCCCCCGATCCGAAGGTCGGGGAAGCGCTGTCCTTGGCTCAGATGCCTGCTAGGCCCCGGCCGTAGCCTTGGAGTCCGCTTCCCGGGGAGGATGGCTGCCCGCTGCGGCTTTCGCCGGCTCCGGGGCCGGCTCCGGCGCCGGCGCCGGGGCCTTCGTCGGGGCCGTCGTCGGGGCCTTCGTCGGGGCCGTCCCTCCGGAGTCACCCGCGTCCGCTACCGACTCCGGCACCTCGGGTTCCTCGGGCTCCTCGGATTTTGGCGCGAGTTCGACGCGCACAGCCTCCTCGATCACCTTGGTGATGTCGGGGTTGTCGATGAGGAACTGGCGGGTGCGCTCCATGCCTTGGCCCAGGCGGATTTCACCGTCCGTGGGATGCTTCATGGAGTACCAGGTGCCCGACTTCACCACGATGCCGGCCTGCTGGCCAAGGTCGACCAGCTCGCCTTCCTTGCTGATGCCGCGATTGAACAGGATGTCAAACTCAACCTTGCGGAAGGGCGGGGCGATCTTGTTCTTGACCACGGTCACCTTCGTACGGTTGCCGACCACAAGGTCGCCGTCCTTCAATTGGCCGATGCGGCGTATGTCCAGTCGAACGGACGAGTAGAACTTCAGCGCCCGGCCACCGGTGGTGGTCTCGGGGGAGCCGAACATGACCCCGATCTTCTCGCGGATCTGGTTGATGAAGATCACAAGGCACTTGGAGCGTGAGATGGCCCCGGTCAGCTTGCGCATGCCCTGACTCATCAGGCGCGCGTGCAGGCCCACGAAGCTGTCGCCCATTTCTCCTTCGATCTCCGCCCGTGGTACCAGGGCGGCCACCGAGTCGATGATGACCACGTCCACGGCGTTGGAACGCACCAGGGTCTCGGTGATTTCGAGGCCCTGCTCCCCGGTGTCCGGTTGGCTGACAAGCAGATCATCGAGGCGCACGCCCAGTTTGCGGGCATAGCCCGGATCCATCGCGTGTTCCGCATCCACAAATGCGCAGATGCCGCCCTCGCGTTGGGCCGCGGCGGCCACGTGCAGGGCCAGGGTGGTCTTTCCGGAACTCTCCGGTCCGTAGATTTCCACCACGCGCCCCTTAGGCAATCCCTTGCCTCCCAGGGCCAGGTCCAAGCCGATCGAGCCGGTCTGGATGCCTTCGATCTCGGCGATCAAGCCACCCGACGCCCCTAAACGCATGATCGAACCCTTGCCGTAGCTGCGTTCGATGTCCTCCATGGCGGCCAGGACCGCCTTGTCACGGGCGGCGGCGGTGGTGGGCCGTTCGGCAGAATTCCTTTGGATGCTGGCCTTGGACGGCGCAGCCTTCGAGCCTTTCTTTCTCATTGTCCTACTCACTTCAGGGGTTTTGGCGCCGCGTGCCTGCACGGCTCCAGGTCTCGTAAGGCCTTCTGCAGCAGAGCATAGCGCTCGACCGGGGCCTGTGGAAGGACGCGTCCCAAACCCTGCGGTATCCCTACTTCCCAACCCGGGGGATTCCCGAAAGCGGGAATGCCGAGGTTGGGCAGGCGCTCACACGGTGAGGATGGAAAGCAGTTGGTCGTAGCGGGCCTGCAGCTCCTCGGGCCCACGCCGCCCCAGGTCTTCGATGGAGAAGCCCTGGACACAGAAGCTGGCTGTGACGGTCCCGTGCAGCATGGCCCTTCTCAGGACATCGTGATCGATACTGTCCGCCTGGGCGATCGCACCCATGAAGCCCCCTGCGAAGGAGTCCCCTGCACCGGTGGGATCGACGACCTCGGTGACCGGGAACGCCGGGAGGGCAAAATGAAGGCCCTCCCCGAGCAGGAACGCCCCGTGCTCCCCTTTTTTAAGAATGACGTAGCGGGGCCCCATCTCCAGGACCTTCTTGGCCGCCTGGTGGAGGTTGTCGAGCCCGGTGAGCATGCGTGCCTCCTCGTCATTGAGAATAAGCCCGTCGACGTGCCCGAGGAGCTCCACGAGTTCGTCCCGCGCGATGTCGATCCAGAGATTCATCGTATCGGCCACCGCGAACCGCTTGCCCGTCACCTGCTTCAGACCCTTGAGCTGGATGGCTGGGTGTGCATTGGCCAAGAAAACGTATGGGGACTCCCTGAAGTTCTCGGGCACCTTGGGGTCAAAGTGCTCGAAGACGTTCAGGTCAGTGAAGGTCGTGTGGCGCGTGTTCCAGTCTGGCTCGTAGCGACCGCCCCATGCAAAGGTCTTGCCGTCGGCCACCTCGACGCCCGAGCAGTCGACGCCCCGCTCCATAAGGTCGTCTAGGTGCTCCTGCTCGAAGTCGTTCCCAACGACCCCGACAAGTCGAGGTTGACAAGAGGTGGCAGCTGCCACGGCAAAGTAGACGGCTGATCCACCCAATGCCCGATCTCTGGACGCGTGAGCAGTTTCAACCGTGTCGTAGGCGAGAGTGCCGATAACGAGGAGGGACATGGAGAGGATGGGCAGAGCCCAAGGGGGTGGAGGGTGGCAGGTCGGGGGTGCTGGCGTGGCTCGAGACCCCGTCGATTGCCGGGCATTGGAACCGCAGGGCCTGGGTGGGTCAATCTCCGTCGGACCTGGCCGCCCGCCGACCTTCACGGAAATCGGCCAGCAGGGAGCCTCCTCCCGGTAAGACCAATGCCAGCCCCCCCAGGAGACCGGCGGCCATCATGACCAGCCTGTAGGTGAAGCTGCTGGCAACTCCGAGCATATAGAGCGAGCCTGCAACCTCGAACAGGCTTCCGAAGAGCACCTCCCCCACCCCTAGGCCTCCGGGTGAGATGGGCACGGCGGTCAGGGTGTTGGCCACGGTGGACACGCAGAGGAAGTCAAGGAAGGGGAGATCGGCGCCGAAGGCGCGGCCCAGTGAGCAGATAGCACCGGCCGCAAAGAGGTGGTTGCCCATGGAGAGGGTTAGGGCAATAACCAGCTCGCCCGGACGCCGAAGGATGCTCTTTACGTTGGAGTCGAGATCGAGCAGTCGCCGCGCCTGCGGAAGCCTGCGCAGGATCTGATCGACGCGTAGAAATCGCCGTACACCCTCGTGGGCAAGGGCGAGGAGCCCCATGGCGAGGGCTACTGCGGCGCACAGGGTCCAGGGCAGGAGGAATGCGAAGCGCTCATCGGCGCTCGCCACCGCGGCGCTGGCGAGCAGGGTCATGGCCATGAGTCCGAGCAGTCGGTCCATGAGGACGGATACGAGCGCACCGGCTCTGCGTTCGGGGTGCTCGCGTACGACGACGTAGGCGCGAGCGAGATCCCCCCCGGTCGACCCCGGCAAGACCGTATTGAAGAACATCCCCACAAAGGTCAGGCGTACGCAGGTCAGCCAGGGAGTGGTGCAGCCCGTTAGGTAGAGCAGTCGCCACCAGCGCGTCACGATGCACAGGACGCACAAGAGGACGAATCCAAGGGCGCAGGCAATGGGGCCGGCTTCCAGTCGCATGAAGGCGCTGGGCATTCCTGGTTTGAGGGTGACCATAGCAGGCAGGGTCACCTCGTCCGGAGGTCTCGTCGGGGCGCTGGGGTTCACAGCGGCCAAGCCCTGGCGGTTGACGAACAATGCCCCACCTTCATTGAGGGCGCCCTCGATAATGGTGCCTCTTAGGGGGGAATCAGCCGCCAGCGAATCGGGCTGGAAGCGGAAGAGCACCCAGGCATCCCTCCAATCCCCGAGGAGGTCTCCCTGCAAGGCGACCGGGTCCCCGCTTGTCCCACCCGGGTGCAGCACGAGCTCGTCTCTCCAGGGGACCCTTGACGCTACCAGCCAAAGAAGGGCGGCGGCGACGATCAAGCTCAGGAGGCGCAAGCCTCGGCGGGTCCCGCGCCTTCGTTCCTCGCCCGGAGCTATGGTCACAGCTTGCGGTTCTCCCCGCTCTGGCGAGCGAGCTCTGTGGCCCACCACTCCTCCCAGGCCTCCTTGCGCAGGCCGAGGTCCGCGACACCGGTTACGGCACCAAGGGTCTGCATGGCGCTTGCCCGAGCCCGCTCACCGTAGGCGCTGAAATCGTGGGAGACCTGCAGAAGGACGAAGAGTTGACTGTTTCGCAGGGCCTGGGGGTCGGCGCCGGGGAGATCTGCGGGAAGCCCGTGGAGGCGCACCAGCTCGAAGGTTCTCAAGAATAACGCCTCGTCCCCGCCGGCCTGAGCATGGAGCCCAAAGCGCTGGGTGCGCGCAACGCCGCCTTCCCGGGATCGGGCAGGCATGACTAGGGAGACCAGGGCTTCGGCGAGGAACGGGGCCCCGTAGGCGGCATGACCGGCTCCCCATGCGGCGGCTCTGGCGTGAGGCGCCGGATCGTTCACCCCAAGCGTAAGACTGAGAGAGAGAAGGCGTCGCTGAATGGAGATGGACAAGCTGGCAAGCTCCTCAAGCCCCGCTGAGCCCGGAGGGGTCCGACTCTGCAACTGGGTGACCATATCAAGGAGTCGCCACCCACCATGGATGTCCAAGGTGAGCTCCGAGCAACCCTCGCAGGCCTTCGCGTAGGCGCTCGAGAGGTCAGCTGGTTCGGAGCGCGCGGCCTCGCCCTCCTTGGCGAGGCGGTGAACCCCAACCAGCTCGGCTAGAGCGTCCCCCACCTGAGCCGGGGTGGCTGGACTGGGGAACTCCGTAATGGGACCCTCGATCCCTAGGCGTTCGGCGTGCCCCGCGAGTTCGATGAAACACCGCTCGCGAGCCAACTCGGAGGGGCACAGCAATGCGTAGCGGGCAAACTGGCGAACTTGGGTCGCGGCAATCCAAGGGCTTGCTGGGCCCGACTCGGCATCCGCGAGGGTTAGTAGGTACTCCAGGGTGAGTTCGGTGGGGCTCTCGATGGGTTCCGGGTCCTCGAGAGACGAGGCTGTCTTTAGCCAGTCGTTACCCACCATTTGGCCAACGTGATACTCAAAGTCACTCTGCAGGGCGGCCACATAGTGGAATCCACCTTCCGGCCGCAGGAGTTGATCTAGGTTGTAGCTGGCCGCCCCAGGCCCAGCACAGCCACCCAAAATGGCGCCGCCAAGCAGGAAGACGGACAGCCGGAATGCGGGGAGGCCGGAGTGCGTTTGCATATCCAAGAGAATAGCCGTGTGGCTCCCTTATATACATCACGCCGCCCCCACTTCCCGAACTGGGGCGAGGGGCGTGCGAGCAGAAGGTGGTGGAGGCGGGGGGAGTCGAACCCCCGTCCCGGAGCCGCCAGGCGTCGGGCGTCTACGTGCGTAGTCTGCGGATAGTGTCTCGTCCCGCCGCCACCCGCGGACGCGCAGGCATTGGGACCAGCCTCGGTAAAGTCTCGTCGGAGCACCCCGAGGCGCAATTCTCCGACCAGCCCGCTGTTGGCGTCCCCCCACAGCCGCGGGCACTCCGCGAGGGGACGGCTACCTATTTAACTAGGCAGCAAGAGAAAAGTTGTTGGCAATTGAAGTTGCCTTCCCGAGAGGATTTCAGGGTGACTCGGGGTCCCAGGCACGCAGCCCGGCGTCGGTCGAAACCGGTCGAAACCAGTGCGCCCCCACCAAGGTGCCAGGACGAGTGGGTGTGCCACTTGGGCCACCGGTGACGTGGAGCCCCCCCCTACCGGCGTCTCCCCTGAGCCCTATCCATTTCCCGCTTGGCATCCATCTCCCGCTGCTTGGCCCTCTTGTCATGGACCTTCTTGCCGCGGGCCAGGGCGATGTTGGCCTTGATCAGGGAGCCCTTGAAGTACAGGTCCAGGGGAACAATCGTGACGCCCTTCTCGCGGACAGCTTTCGACCAGCGCTCGATCTGCCGGCGCTGGGCGAGGAGTTTGCGCTCCCGGGTCGGCTCATGGTTGGAGCGATTCCCGAAGGCGTACTCGGGAATGTGGGCGCCCACAAGCCATAGTTCGCCGCCGCGGATGCGGACGTAGGCTTCCTGCAGTGAGCACTGGCCGCCGCGCAGAGACTTGACCTCCGTTCCCTCCAATTCGACTCCTACCTCCAGCTCATCGAGCAGGTTGTAGGTGTGTCGCGCCTTGCGGTTGGACGCGATCGGGCGAATGGAGTCGTCGGAGGACATGCCGATCATTCTAGGACAGGGCGGGGTCCGGGGCCTAGACGTGGGGGGATTGCCATCCGTTCGGGATCGCCCGAGCCCAGGCGGGGGCGTTCAGGAGAGTCTGGGGCACCTGGATCGGTGGCCTCTCGTGGGTCGCGTGTCCTCATCCGTGGCCCGCCTCCAGGCCTTCTCCGGTGTTTCACCCTTGGCCCCGGATACTCCAGTTCTCGTCCGATCTGAGGGGGGGCAAGGGCCCAGCCCCTCCTGACCATGATGGGCGGCGTGGCCCTAATCGCCGGCTGAGAGGGACCATTGCGGGTAGGGGTTGACCCGGTGGCCCGGGCTCCCGTACCTTCCCGCCCTCGCACCCGGCCCGGGTGGCGGAATTGGTAGACGCGCATGGTTCAGGTCCATGTTCCCGCTAAGGGAGTGGGGGTTCGACTCCCCCCTCGGGCACCATCCCTCCTCCCCAGGGATGTGTTGAGGATGCCGTGATGATGAGCTCTCCTCCGCACCTGCACGATCCGGACTCGAAGGAAGAGCCTGCCGCGGCGCAGCCCGAGCTGATCCCGCTCAGGACCCTGATGGCGGTAAACCTGCGGGTGCTGCTGGTTGTGGCGGCCTTAGGGGCCATGGCCTTCGGGTTGTGGAGAGGGTTGGCGGCCCTGTTCCCTGAGCTCAAGTGGCTGCAATACCCCGGCTGAGGCTTGGCTAGAGGCCGGCGCCGCCGGGCGCGCGATACACCAGGATCGCGCGAGCTCCCAGTTCGTCGGGAAGCTCATGCTCCCAGACGGTATCTAGGTGGAAGCCGAGGCGCTCCGTTTCCCTCTCCGCGGCCCGCACCTCTCGGGACCAGGACTTGCCCTTGAGCATGACGAAGTCATGAAACGTCTGCCGCACCTTGCGAACGGTACGCACGTTCTCCCGTACAGAACTCACGGCGCGCGCCATGACGATATCCACCTTCTCCACCGCCAGGTGGTCTTCGGCTCTGGCCCACACGGCCCTTGCGTTTGGAATCCCCAGTTTGTCGATGCACGCTTGAACGAACTCCACTTTCTTGCGCGTGGAGTCGACCAAGATGACCGAGCAATTCGGCTCGGCAAGGGCGATGGGGATGCCCGGGAAGCCCGCGCCTGTACCCAGGTCCAATAGTCGCTTGGCAATCATGGGAACCAGGCGCGTCATCCGCCAACAGTCCAGGTAGTGCTTGGCGGCCACGTCCTTGGGCGTCTGAATGGCGGTCAAGTTGAGTGTCTTGTTCGCTTCGAGGAGCAGGCGGGCGTGCTCCGCATATTTCTCCAGCAACTCCGCGCTGACGCCCTCCTCGTCTTGGAAGGCCCATTGCAAGGCCGAGAGCATGGTCTTCATCCCGGGCACTTTCGTATCGGGGTCCCCGGGTTCGCCCTCGTCATCGATACTGGTGCTGCTGCGTCGGGTGGACTTGCCGCCTTTGGGTTTGGGCGCTTGCTCCTCGGAGTCTTCGTCACCCTCAGAGGCTTCGTCCTCCGTTTCATCTGCGTCTTCCCCTCCCCCATCGGCCTCCTCATCGAAGGCAGCGGCTACATCATCGGGGTCCAGGGCGGACTCCAGCAGCTCCGAATCCAGTCCGTCGGCCTCGAGCTCCGGTGGTGCGCCAGGCTCAGGACCACTCCCAGCCTCCTCGGGGGAATCCAACTCGCCGTCCGTGGGCTCTTCCTCCCGTCCGGACTTCTCTTCGCTGGCATCGGTGTGGTTGGCAGTCATGGGGCGCGAGGGGCGATGGCAGGGCAGCAGGGACTCGAACCCCGATCCTACTGATTTGGAATCAGTCGCTCTAACCAATTGGAGCTACTGCCCTTCTGCGGGGAAGGGTACGCACTGGGACTTGGGAAGGGAAGAGAGGCCTATGGGGCGGACGGCTCGGGGAGTTAGAGTGTCCGCCCCACCACTCCCGCATCCCTGACCCCGCACAGTCTGTCCCCCACCTTGGCACCCAAGCCTAAACGTCGCCCCGAGAAACCCAAGGGCGGAGGCTCTAGTCCCCAGGGGGCGCGGCCGCAAAGGAAGAAGCGCAAGGGAGCGAGGAGGAAGGCCTCGGGCAAGAGCACCAAAGAGTCCAAAACCACGGACGACCCGCCGCAGACAGCCGTTTCCCGCCCCAACATCTCAACGCAAGGGCTCTGCGAGCCCGAGCGTATCGCAGCAGACGTCATCCGCCCCAGCAGTCTCGATAAAGACGCACTCAAGGTCGTAAGCCGACTGCAGGATCGGGGCTTCGAGGCCTATTTTGTCGGCGGTTGCGTGCGCGACCTCCTGATCGGTCGCCGGCCCAAGGACTATGACGTAGCCACGAGCGCCCGCCCAGGGCAGGTCAAACGCATCTTCAAGAATGGTCGCATTATCGGGCGCCGCTTCCGCCTGGTTCACGTGACGTTTGGCCACAAGATCATTGAAACGGCGACTTTCCGCCAAGCGCCGAAGACTCAAGGGGGCGGGGACCTCCTCATCACCGAGGACAACGAATACGGCACCGCTAACGAAGATGCCCAGCGCCGGGACTTCACCGTTAACGGCCTCTTTCTCGAACCCCGCGAGCATGAAGTCATCGACTACGTTGAGGGGTTGCAGGACTTGGAGGACCGAGTGCTACGGACAATTGGAACGCCCGAGGTGCGTCTGCTTGAGGACCCCGTCCGCATCATGCGTGCCGTGAAGTTCGCCACACGCCTCGACTTTCGGATCGAAGACGAAACATGGGATGCCATGTGTGCGGTCGCCCCCGAGTTGGCCCGTTCGGCCCCGCCCAGGGTGTTCGAGGAAGTCCTACGTCTCATGCGCTCTGGCACCGCCATGGGATCGTTCAAGATGCTTCGGGCTTGCGGGGCGTTGCGCTCCATCCTCCCAGCGCAGGACATTCACCTGGGGGCCCGTCGCGGAGGGCCTGAGGAGGATCATCTCCGAGCGGAGGTTTTCTGGCGCCTTCTGGAGGCATTGGACAGTGAGGTCCATCAGGGCTACGAACCGACGGTCGCCGTGGTCATTGCCGTTCTCTTCAACGAATTGGTAGAGCGTGAGGTGGATCCGGATACGCGCACAATGCGGGGTGATCCCGGAGATCGAATGAGTGTGTGCCGTGCGGTAATGGACCCGCTGTTCGATGCCGCGCGCCTCAACCGTCGGGAATTTGGTCGTGCCCAACGCCTGATCGCCAACCAGAGCCGGTTCCAGGCCCTGACCAATCCCAGCTTTAGCCCCCTGCTTTTTGCCCGCCAAGAGGACTTCCCCGAGGCTCTGGACCTGTTTGGACTGCGCGAGAAGGCCCGGGGGGTGGGTTGGGACATCTTTGAAGCATGGCAGGAGATCTTTGACCGTGCCCAATCTGCCACCGAAGAGGATTTGGAGGCGGAGCGCAAGAGGATCCGGAGGCGGCCCCGACGGGCCCGTCGGCGGAGGCGTAAATGACCATTATGAGACTTCACATGCTGCATGTAGGCGCCACAGGTGACGCCTTTCCAAGGAAGTTGTAAATTACTCGAGCTAGAGGGTGGCGAATCGCCCACGGGGGGTAATGTTGGCCTAGTGCGGTGAGACGCCAGACAGACGGGGACTTCCTTGACCCCACCCCCCCCCTCACCCGCGTGCACGAACTTTGCGGTGATTGTCACGCGGGCGGGGTCGGGAGGTCGCCCGCGCGGGAAACCTGGTGTCTCAGACGTGCGCTTCGGCGCCGTTTCGGCGTGCGCGGGTTCGCCTTCGCCCCGACCAACCTCCGGGCCGGCCCTCCTCCTAGGGCCGGCCCACTTTCATTTCGGGCACTGGCTGGGCCCTGAAGGGCGTCTCAGAGGCCCAGGGGGCTCCGGGGACCGGCTTCTAGCCCCTCGCTCTGAGCGGAACGATCACGGAATTGGCACCATGCACTCATGGTGACGATCGCAGTTGTTCTACCCGTCCTTGGATGGCTGGTCTTGGCTTCCCCTTCCGAGGCCCAGGAGCCGGGCCCGACCGACGGGGAGCTACAAGGAATCTGGGAGAAGCTGCCCGGGGAGGCTCGCCAGGAGGTGAGCCAGTGGTATCAGGCCGAAATCACCGCGGCTAGGACCTACCAGAGCCAGCTGGTTGCCTACGTCCTCAAGGCTGTAGAGCACGATCCAAGGGACTGGCCGAGGGCTGCATCCGCTCCGCCCCTGTACGAGGCCAGCGTCCACGCCCCGGCCCAGGTCATCAGGCGGAAGTTTGTCGCTCGTCCCTCCCGCAGCCAGGAGACCTGGATCAAGAGGGTCTTCAGGGCAAGGGCAACTGAGCCCGTTCCTCCCGCGTGGGCCTACGATTACGCGCAGGGGACGGTGGTGGCGTTAGGAAGAGAGCGCCTTGTGAGTCCCGGGCCCACCCACATCTTCGAGCTGGCTCTGGCGGGCCGGGTGCCTGATTCGGATCTGGCTCAGGCCATCGTCGCCGCCCGGTTGGACAAGGGGGGGCAGCGAGTGGCGCACCGGGCCTTTGCACACGCCTATTCCGATCGGGCTGGGAAAGCCCTGCGCGAGGTCACCCTCTACGACGTCTGGGGCTCAGGCCTTGAGATGGAGATGCCGGACGTGGAATGCCTGGGGGTCGTGCACGACGTCCTGGGGGACTGGAAAAGTTGGGTGGCGCCGGTGCCACCCACGCAGCACGACGCACTCTATGCGCGCATCGCAGAGGTCTACCTCGACCTGCGAGCTGAGCGCGAGATGGGGCAGGCACTGGCCGCTACCTATCTTCAGGCTGAGCCTCCTTTGGCGGCCACTTACCTAGCCCACAGAGGCCGACTGCACGCACTATGGGCGCAGGTCGGTTGTGACCCCTCGGTTCTGGTAGGCGAGATCCCAACAACCGACGAAGGCCTAGAGGAGTTCTGGATTACCCGTGGCAAGGCCTTGGATTCGGATCTCACCCTGTGGCAGGCCGGCGGGGTTCGGCGCGCCGCCCTGGCTGCTGATGCCATCAAGGTTCGGGAGACCCTCGTTTGGGTGATGCGGCAGTTGGAGTTACTTCCCGGTGAATGATCGGGCCGCGGCCCGTCCCGCCATGTAGCCCGTGGAGAACGCGGCCTGGAAATTCAAGCCACCGATGGGTCCATCGAGATCGAGCAGTTCTCCGCAGACAAACAGGCCCTCATGGCCGTGCACCTGCATGGTCCGGGAATCGAGAGCGTCGAGTGCCAGGCCCCCCGCCGTGACCTCCGCTTGGTCGTAACCAAGGGTTCCCTCTACGGGCAGGGGCAGTCGCTTGATCGCCTCAATCAGGCCGTGGCGCTGAGCTCGAGTCAGGGCTGCCGCCGCCATGTCCGGCCCGATGTCGCAGGCGGCACAGATGGGGCCTAACAGCCTTCGGGGAACCTTGCCCTTGAGGAGCCGGGTGGCACCGGGCCGACCGGGTTGGGCGGCGAGGGCAAGCAATTCATCACGCAGGGACTCACGGTCGATGTCCGGCAGGAGGTCCGCACGTAGATCCACCTGGGCGTGATCCCCCAGCGCGGAGATGCGGCCCGAAAGGTCCATGGGGCCCGGCCCTGAGAGTCCACGGTGGGTGAACAACAGAGGGCGCCTCCGCCGGGCCGCAGGCTCACCCTTGGCCTGCTGCAGGAAGAGTTCGCAGTCCGGGAGCGAGACGCCAGCCAACTCTTGAACCCAGTGCGCGTTGGAACGCAGTGGAACGAGGGATGGCCGGGGCTCAACTAGGGGAAGCCCAAGGCTCTGCAGCCAGCCATAGCCATCTCCGGTCGTCCCGGTACGGGGATAGCTCTTGCCGCCGGCCGCGAGGATGACTGCACTGGCCTCCAGATCTTCATCGCCGGGGCAGCGCAGGGTCCAGGATGATCCGCTCCCCTCCTGTTGGACGAGCTCAAGTAGAGGTGTGTCGTAGCGCACCTCTGCACCCGCCGCGAGGGTCACCTGCAGTAGCGCGTCCCGCACGTCGCGTGCCCGGCCGCTGACCGGGAAGATCTTCTCAAGGGGAGCTGAGCGGGTCGGTACTCCCCAATCGGAGAAGGCCTCCCTCAGGGCTTTTGGGGAGAGGGCCTGGAAGGGGCCCCGCAGAAACCGCTCACCCTGTTTGCCAAACAGGCGAGCAGCGGCTCTCGGCTCCAGGGTGGTGGTCAGATTGCAGTGGGTACCACCGCTGGCAAGGATCTTCGTCCCTGCCCGTGGGGTCTTCTCAATAACTAGGACGCGAGCCCCACCACGCGCTGCTTCCAGCGCCGCCATCAAGCCTGCGGCCCCTGCTCCGACAACAACGACGTCGTGGCCGGTCATCAGCCCGCTCCAAGGGCCTTCTCCCAGGCCCGAATCTCATCAGCCGTATGGGGCCCCTTGGGGGGCGTGTCGTCGTCGAGATCGTCCAGGTAGCCCTCGGGCAGTTTGACCCTCTGGGTGCGGCTTCCCTTGGCCCTGGATGCACGCAGAGCCTGGAGCGGGAAGGGCTGGTCAAGACCCAGCGGTGTGACAAGGGGGCGCATCTCGTCCATGGCACCCAGGCGCGACAATTGCGCGCGCACCCCAGCGGCCCCCCTGAACCCGCGCAGGTACCAGGAGGTCCACTTACGCATCTGCCGGACCCCCAGCTCTTCACCAAAGAGCTCGGTCAGACGCTGTCCGTGATTTTCCATGACATCCAGCACGCCTCCGAGGTTGGGAGGAGCCGCCGGCTCCTCTCCGGAGAACACGGAGACGAACTCGCCGAAGAGCCAGGGACGTCCCAGGCAGCCGCGCCCGACGATGACGCCATCACAGCCGGTCTCCCGCAACATGCGCAGGGCGTCCCAGCACTCGAAGACGTCCCCGTTGCCGAGGACCGGAATCCTGAGGGCTTGTTTTAGTTGGCGAATGGCCTCCCAGTCGGCGTCGCCAGAGTACAGCTGGGATGCGGTGCGGGCATGCAGGCCCACAGCCGCAGCACCCTCTTCCTGGGCGGCCCGGCCGGCCTCAAGATGGGTCAAGGTTTGAGGATCGATCCCGGTACGCATCTTGACGGTGACGGGGACTTCCTGGGCGCTCGCCACCATCGCTCGAACCAATCGCGCCACGAGCCGGGGCTTGGCGGGAATGGCACTACCTCCCCCTTGGCGCGTCACCTTGGGGACCGGGCACCCGAAGTTGATGTCTATGTGATCGATCCCTTCATCCACCAGGCGCGCCACCATCTCTCCCAAATCCTTGGGGTCGGAGCCATAAATCTGGATGGACCGCGGGTGTTCACCAGGGTGAATCGCTGCCAGCTTGGCGGTCAGCCTGTTGCCAAGCAGGAAGCCCCTGGCCGTGATCATCTCCGAGACAAACAGGCCTGCACCGTACTCGCGGCAGAGACTCCGAAAGGGGTAGTTGGTTACGCCCGCCATGGGTGCCAAGACAACGGGTGTGTCCAGGCGCAGGCGGCCGATCTGCAAGGGCTTAAACTCGCCAGGGCTCGCCGGGGGGACCCCAGAATTCTGGGGGGTGCAGATGCGCGCGGAGGGAGGCATGGGCCTAACCGTCGTCGGAACCTGAGGCCTCAGAGGTTGGGCCTTCATCGGCTGTCTCCTCCTGGGGGGCGAAGGTGCGACCCGGTGTTGGAGCCAGACCTGGCCCTCCGAAGGTCTGAATCTCGCTCACATCCAGCTCAGTGATGCCACTGCCAACCCGGCGCTGGAAGGCAACGGGAATCCCGTTCGGGCCCAAGGCCAGCGCGACGCGTCCGCCGCGTGTCGCCACATGTAGGCCGTTGTCCCGCTCATGGCTTTGCAGGTGCCATTGCTCGACGCCCGGCGCCAGCTCAGGCCCAGTCAGCACAAGAGTGAAGAATGGCCCGAGCGGTGCAAACTGTCCCACAATCAGCGCATTCAGAATGTCCGAGCCATCTACGAGGGAGATGGATTCTTGCGCCGTTTGGGTATCCACGATGCCCCCCGCGTTGCGTCGCCGAATGGCCATGCGTGTGGTGGTGCCCACTCTGACCCCCTCCGCTAAGGTGCCCTGATCCCCATTGGACCGTTGGGCGCGTCGAAACTGGAACGACTGCAGTTGTCCTCCACGGAAAACCTGGGTCAGGTGAACGTCCGCTCCGGGAGAACCGTCATCGCCGGGGAAGACCTGATGTGAAGCGAAAGTGACTCCCCCATCGTAGGTTCGAACGACAGCGAACCGCTCGGCGAGTATCCGCGAGCCGTAGGCCATGGTCCGTACCCGGCCCGTGAGGACCACGTCCCCCACTGGAACCTCCGGGGGGCTCACCTCAAAGGGCTGCTCAAGGTGGCGGCGAGTGGTTTTTTGGCGGGCTCGAACATCGGACCGCATGGCCTGGAGAGCCTCCTGGTTCAAGTGTCTTCCTCGCAGCACGACCCCGACTGGATCCTTGAGGGTTGCAAGGCCCTTGGCCGGGTCAGCGGCAAGGATAGCCAGGTCAGCGATCTGCCCGGGGATGATCCGACCCCGATCAGGAGCAAGGTGCTCGGCCGAGCCGGAGGTGGCCAGGCGGAGAACCTCAAGCGGGGGGATTCCAGCACGGACCCACTGCTGGAGCTCGTGGACCAGGCCGATGCCAGGGGGAATCCAGGGGTTGGGACAAGCGCTTCCCGGGACAAGCGCAACTCCTCCGCGCCACAGCTCAAGGAGCGCGCGCCGCTGGGACGCCAGAGCGCGCGTCGTGAGAGCGTTCAGCTGGTTCTCCTTTCTTTGGACCGTCCAAACGAGAGCCTCTTGCCTCCAGAGCCTCTCGTAGGTGGGAGAGAGGAGATCCAGACCCAGTGCCTTCTCCCCGCTGGCCTCCAGGTTCTGAAGCATCCGAGCGAACACGCCCATGAGTGGGGTAATACCCAGTTGGCCCCGGTTCACCTCTTGGATGCCGGCCACAAGGTCGCTCTGGGTCACGTCGTGCCAACCCTTCCCGGCCGAAAGTAGGAGGTGCAAACCGATGACCCCGTCCTGCCCACTGGTGAGGATCTCCGCCCGGGTGACGCCCTGGGGCATCGGGCCCCATACCTGCAAGTTTGGGGCACCATGGGCCACCTCAATGAGGGCGCGCCAGGCGTCGGGTTGTAGTCCGCGGTGGAAGCACAGGAAGTCCGGGCGCATGACCGACTTATCCACTCCCAAGGACTCAGCGCGGGAGTCCATCATCGACAACAGTTCAGTGAGACGACTGCGAGCCGATGGGCCATCGGCAAGCACGAGAGCCTGCCCCGAGGAGGCCGTGGAGCTGTCGATAATGGGGCCGGCGATCAAAAGGGCGGGTCCAGAGGCGTTCGAGCAGAACCCGTTCCACGTCGTTACCTGTGTCGCGCACAGTCGTCACCGAAGACAACACGTAGAGAGGGTCATGATCCGGGTCGTGACTGATCGCGCCGTCAATCAGTCCTGGCACCAGATACAGGCCACTCACATCGATGACCTGTGCATCGCTGGGAAGTTCCTGGGGCTCGTGGTCGGGACCGCTGGGAATCACCGCCTCGATCCGCCCACCTCTCCCGATCACAGTGGAGGGACCCCCTTCTAGGCTCCCATTCATGGGGTACACGTAGGCCCCCACCAGAGCAATGGGGCCAGGGACAGGAACCTCGAGTTGTGCCTGCGCCCGCTGGGAGGGGGGCACAGCGATGACTTCCTGAGCGGCAAGGCTTGGGGACGCGCAAACCAGGCCTAGGAGGGCGGATGCGAGACCGTTCCCGCACCGGCGAAGGAGCACTAGGACGGGGCGTAGGGTGTTCATGGATTTCGTGCAGCCCATGGGGATGCGCATGGGGCGCAACAGAGTAGCCTCTCCGGCTCGCAATCGTAGGGGTCACACCTGCGCAGCCCATTTCGTCCCGCATGTCCTACCCCACCCTCCGCATCGAAACCGACACCCTCCCTGGGGGGCCCTGGATCTTTGGCCGTCAGGTTCCCGCCCAGGAAACTCCTGAGGATGGCGCTCTTGTGGAGGTCATTGATCCTAGGGGCCGGTTTGTGGGCCATGGGCTCTACAACGGGGCCTCGGACATTCGAATCCGGCTGCTTTCGCGAGGCAAGCGCTCAGACTTGCGCCGGCCCCGGGAGTTCTTGCAGCGCCGTGTGGCCAGCGCCCTGCGTCTGCGCCACCGGGTGCTGCGTCTCCATGAGACCACCAGCGCCTACCGGGTTGTCCACGCAGAGGGGGACGATCTGTCGGGCCTCATCATCGACCGGCTCGGGCCCATTTTTGTTTGCGAGTACCACTGCTTGGGCTTCTGGTCCCTGCGTGAGGACATCGAGTGGGTTCTTGGCCAGATCGATCCGGACGCAGAGGTGGTCCACCGCATCCCCAAGTCCGCCGCAAGGCTAGAAGGAATGGAGCACACCGAGCCCCCGGAAGGCCCGGACGTGTGGATTGAGGAGAATGGAGTTGGGTTCCCCATTACGCCGGGCCGCGGGCACAAGACGGGCTGGTTCTGCGACCAGCGGGACAACCGCCAGCGAGTCGCCCAGTTGGCAAATGGTCGCGACGTCCTTGACCTGTGTTGCAATGCGGGTGGCTTCTCCGTCCCCGCAGCCGTTCAGGGGGCGCGCCGCGTCCGGGCCGTAGATCTGGACGAGGAGGCCCTGCGCCGGGGTGCGCTCGCTGCCGGTCAGGCCGGAGTCGATGTCGAGTTCATCCACCGCGACGCCTTCAATGTGCTGCGTGGCGTCTGCGAAGAGGCGCGGCGGCCCGATCTCCTGATCGTCGACCCCCACAAGCTTATTGCCGGTCGCGCGCGCATGGAGGAAGGCAAGCGCAAGTACCTCGACCTCAATGCTCTGGCATTTCAGGCCGCTGCACCCGGCGCCCTCGTGGCCACGTTCTCCTGCTCCGGAGCGCTGGAATTGGCCCAGTTCCTGGGCATCTGCTTCCAGGCTGCAAGGAGGGCCGAACGGGGGATCAAGGTTTTGGAAATCATGGGTGCGGGGCCAGATCATCCACAGAGGCCTGAATTCCCGCGGTCGCGCTATCTCAAGGGGGCTCTCCTGGCCCTGGATGGCTAATCCCGGGGTCCGTAGCTCCTCTGTTGGGGTGGAATTCCAAGCCACCAGAGCGCATAATGGGCGCTAGTACGCCTCCGGGGGGAACGAAACGTGTTTCGTCTCCGGAGGCGCATTCATGCCCGGACAAATCGTTCACTTTTGAAGGGCCTCCATCTTTCCCATTTGCGCTTAGGTCGGCACCCATGAGACTTCCCATTTTCGTCAGCCAAGAGAAGTGGCAGGAATTTGATGAGGGTTGGCAGGAACTGATTGGTTCAGGGGAGCCCATTGACGACTTGCTGGATGCCATCCGCTTGGCCGGCACCAAGAAGCGCATGGCCAGTCGCACCAAGCAAGCTCATGACCACTCGCTGGCCCTCACCGAGGAAGGTCGACACTCGGACGCCGCCCGGTTGGCTGGCACGGCTCTCGTTGCCGGCGGGAACCCCGCCGATTTGACGGAGATCCTGATGGAAGCAGCGCAGACCGCCTGGGCCGAGGAAGTTTGGTTCGAGCCCTACTGTGAGCTCACCGGATTGCGTGCAGGCGGCGCGGATCTGCGAGGGCCGTGGAGATCCTTCGCCAAGTTGTGCGCCTTCGAGAAGGGTGCCCTCGTCTACCACCCGGGTGGTTGGGGTTCCGGAGAGATTCAGGAGGTCACCCCGGCCCGCCTAGAGATGAAGGTCCGCTTTTGGAACAAGCGCGAGGACACCTTCCCGCTGCACGCGGCGGTTGAGATCTTCGAACCCCTGCGGGAGGCGGATCTACGTGGGCGTCATTTTCGGGATCCGGAGGGCGTCATCAAGGAGGCGAAGAAGGACCCCCTCGATGCCCTTAGGGCTATTACGGCGACCCACAATGGCCGAGCCACGACCGCGGCTGTGCGGAACGCAATGATGGGGATCGGAGTCGAGGGGAGCGCCTGGTCCGCCTGGTGGCGCAAGGCCCGCAAGCTCGCTGAGAACTCGGAGTGGTTCGAGGTGACGGGAACGCCCCAGAAGTCCATCATCTCACTTTTGCTCACGGCCAAGGATCCCATGCAGACTCTGCGCAAGACCCTTGAGCGCGCTTCTGGGCTGGCTCAGGCCCACTCCAAGGTGCGGGACCTCTTGACGGGCGGAACAACCGATGAGGCCCTGGTCGAGATGGCCCTTGGGGTGCTCGAGGAGCACGCGCTGATGGACAGCGAGCCGCTGGAAGATCGTGTCGCGGTCTGGCTGCTGCTACGGGCCAAGCGGGGCGAATCGCCCCCGCAGCTCGCTGAGGCCCTAGCGCCCCTGATTGATGCTGAGACCCCGGCGGACCCCGCCACTCCCCCGGCCCTGTGGCAGTTGTTCAGGGACCTGCCCAGCGTGAAAGACCAGGAGCGTGCGCTCGACGTAATGCCCGAACTCTTGGGCGAGACCTGGTTGGACGAGGTCTGCGCGCACCTCCCCCATGCGGGAGACGGTCAGGTGCGGCCACTCGTCGATAGGCTCCTCAAGGAAAACCGCCAGGATGCGATGTCCGTTCACTACGCGGGTCTCTTGGCCCGCCCACACCGTGCGCCAGCACTACTGGTCTCGCTGGCCGGTATATTTGAACGGCAAGAACTGAGCGAGGGCTTCCCCACGAGGCCTCAACGGGCTCACGCACTCTTGAATTTGGCCACGAACCTGTACCGCAGCAAGCGCGGCAATCCGCAGATGACCCGAGTATGTGGGCGCCTCACAGAGCTCCTGGCGGGCGGCACAGACCCCCTGCTCAGGACTCTCCTAGCGGAGGCCGATGACGGCACCCTGCGCGGCGTCAACACCCTGATAAAGCGCGGCGTGGAATCGGAGATCGACCACATGGTCACCGAGATCTGCATCGACCGGGATCGCCATTTCTACGCAGGTCAGAGTGGCCCCTTCTGGGAGGGCGAAACTATCTGGACCACCAAGGCCGGCTTGGAGCGTCGCTCTGCTGAGCTACGGGTTCTGGTGGATGAGAAGATCCCCGCCAACCAGGAGGCCATCGGGCGGGCTGCGTCATTTGGCGACCTGTCTGAGAACTCCGAGTGGGAGGCCGCCATTGCTGAGCAACGCACCCTTACGGGTCGCGCTATGGAGATCGAAGAAGAGCTTCGACTGGCCGGGCTGCTTGAAGAGGTTGCCATTCCCGTGGACACGGTTTGCCCGGGCTCCATCGTCCGCTACCGCGAGCTTGAGAGCGGCAACGAAGAGCGGATCGTCATCCTAGGGCCGTGGGACGGAGAGCAATGGCAGGGCATCCAGGTGGTCTCCTACCGGGCCCCGCTCGCCGCGGGCCTCTTGGGTCTGCAAGTGGGTGCCGTTGAGAACATCGTACTCCCAGCGGGGGAAATCGAGATCCAGGTTCTTGAGCAGGAAATCCCCGCTCTCTAGCGCGCCACCCCCGTCAACTCACAACTCTAGCCCTTCCTACCGATCGACCCCCTAGCCATGACCTCAACCTCCCCCAGCAGCGTGCAGAACTTCAAGGTACAAGACCTGTCCCAGGCGGATTATGGCCGCAAGGAAATAGTCCTGGCCGAGCACGAGATGCCAGGCCTGATGGCGCTCCGGGAGGAGTACCAAGGCAAGTTCCCCTTAAAGGGGGCGCGCATCACCGGGTCGCTGCACATGACCATTCAGACCGCGGTTCTGATTGAGACGCTGGTTGAGTTGGGCGCAGAAGTGCGCTGGGCCAGCTGCAACATCTTCTCCACCCAGGACCATGCCGCCGCGGCCGTTGCCGTGGGCCCCAATGGAAGTGTGGAAGCGCCCTCCGGCGTGCCGGTCTTTGCCTGGAAGGGCGAGACCCTCGAGGAGTACTGGTGGTGCACGAATCAGGCCCTGACTTGGCCGGAAGGTAGCGCTCCGAACATGATCTTGGATGATGGCGGAGACGCCACCATGCTCGTCCACAAGGGCCGTGATTACGAGCTGGCTGGCGCCGTCCCCGCGGACTCCGATGGTGACTCCGAAGAATGGATGGTCTTCCTGGCCCTCCTGCGCGAGAGCCTGGAGTCTAGCCCCGGCAAGTGGACCGCCCTTGCCGACGAGATCAAGGGCGTCAGCGAAGAGACAACCACCGGTGTGCACCGCTTGTACCAGATGGTTGAGCGTGGCGAACTGCTGTTCCCCGCGATGAACGTTAATGACTCGGTCACCAAGTCCAAGTTCGACAATCTCTACGGCTGCCGCCACAGTCTGGTGGACGGCATCTGTCGCGCCACCGACGTCATGCTCTCCGGCAAGATCGCAGTCATCTGCGGCTATGGCGACGTGGGCAAGGGCTGCGCCCAGTCCCTGGCTGGCCAGGGTGCCCGGGTGGTAATTACGGAGATTGACCCCATCTGCGCGTTGCAGGCTGCCATGGAAGGCTACCAGGTGGCTCGCATTGAGGACGTGGTCGGCGAGGCGGACCTGTTCATCACGACAACGGGCAACAAGGACATCATCACGGCCCAGCACATGGCCGACATGAAGCACAACGCCATCGTGGGCAACATCGGCCACTTTGACAACGAGATCGACATCGCGGGTTTGACCGCCTTCGAGGGTATCGAGCGGACCAACATCAAGAACACCCTGGAGCACGCCAACCAGGTGGACCAGTGGACGTTCCCCGATGGCCACGCAGTCATCATCCTGGCCGAGGGGCGCCTCTTGAACCTGGGTTGCGCTACGGGCCACCCCAGTTTCGTCATGTCAAACTCCTTCACCAACCAGGTGATGGCTCAGGTTGAGCTGTTCCAAAACGCCAACCTGTACGAAAATAAGGTCTACACCCTGCCCAAGCATCTGGATGAGCGCGTGGCTCGCCTACACCTTGAGAAGCTCGGCGTACGCTTAACCGTTCTGACGGACGACCAGAGCAGCTATCTGGGCATCCCCAAGGATGGGCCGTATAAGCCGGATCGCTACCGCTACTAGTCCGGTGCGCGGTCGGCTTGCCCCCAGCCCCAGCGGTGACCTGCACCTGGGGCATGCTCGTTCTTTCCTTCTTGCCTGGTGGCAGGCGAGGTCCCAGGGCGGTGAGATCATTCTGCGCATGGAGGATCTGGACGCGGACCGCTGCGTGGAGGGCGCCGAGCAATCGGTACTTGAAGACCTGCACTGGCTCGGGATTGATTGGGACGGCGAGATTGTGCGCCAGAGTGACCGCCTTCAGTTGTACGAGGACGCGCTTACCAAGCTGTGGTCGGACGGGCATCTCTATCCCTGCACGTGCACTCGCAAGGAACTAGCGGAGGCGGCGAGCGCACCACACCCGACCGAGACTCCGCAGGGGCCGGGGGGCGCCGAGCCGGGCCTCTACCCCGGAACCTGCCGGGGGCGTTTTGACAGTCGTGAGGCAGCCATGGAGGCGACGGGTCGGGGTGCCGCCTGGCGCATGAAGATCCCACCGGGGGAGTGCTCGTTTCGAGATGGCATCTGGGGGGATTACGTCGAGGACGTCTCGGCCACAGTAGGTGACTTTCCCGTCACCACCAAGGACGGTCGCGCCGCGTATCAGCTTGCCGTGGTCGTCGATGACGCGGACCAGGGAGTAGATCACGTCCTACGGGGAGACGACCTCCTCTCGTCCACTGCGAGGCAGATCCACCTCCAGCGGGCCTTGGGGCTTCCCTCCCCGGCCTGGTACCACGTGCCGTTGGTTATCGACGGCACGGGGCAGCGACTCGCTAAGCGCCATGACTCCCTCTCCCTGAGGCGGCTACGAGAAGGCGGATGGAAGGCATCTGAGGTGCTGTCCTGGGTTGCGTCGAGCGTGGGATTGGATGGGGTCAGCAGGGCTACGGCCTCTGACTGGCTGGAGGATTTCCGGTTGGAGTCCCTTCCCCAGGGAGCCGTGATTGGTCCTGTCTCCTGAGCCTCCAGATCCGGGGATCATGACCGCGGACCTTGACACTTCACCGCCTAGAGGTACCTTTCCCTTGGAGTCCCCGATAGCTCAGTTGGTAGAGCAACCGGCTGTTAACCGGTTTGTCGCAAGTTCGAGTCTTGCTCGGGGAGCCACTACCTTTGCTGGAGGAGGCCGCTCCGAAAGCGGAGCGCTTGACCTCTGCTCCTGAAGGTCGCGGGCTCGGCGCTCGTCGCAAGTGCTGCAGCGCGAGCCCCTCTCGGGTCTGGGGGGTTGTCTCCGGGCATCGGAGTTGGGATCATTTCCCCCTCAACTATGCCGCGCATTCTCTCCTCTTTGCTTGTTCTCGTTGTGGCCTGGGGTCTCTGGTCAGGGCACGGGGAGCCGCTGATCGTAGGTTTTGGGGCCCTGTCCTGCCTGGCCGTGTTCGGGATTTCCAGGCGCATGGACCGCGTGGTCGGAGAGCAACCGCTGGACTACGGGTTGGCCCTCCGGAGCCTGGGCTACCTGCCGTGGTTATTGCTCCAGATAGTCAAGTCCAACCTAGATGTGGCGCGCCTGATCGTCGGCTCCGCGCCGACGGTTCACTCGCACCTGATTCGGGTCCAAGCCGATCAAGCCACGGAGTTAGGACGGGTGATCTATGCCAACTCGATCACCTTGACCCCGGGGACGATCACGCTTGACCTGAGAGGCCAGGATCTACTTGTGCACGCTTTGACTCGGTCTGCAGCAGAGGGCGTTCAGGAAGGCGAGATGGGCCGGAGGGTATCGAGGCTGGAGGGGCAGGGGTGATGTTCACCGCCGCGCTCATTGGAATCCTGGTCACCATGTGCCTGGCCTTGGTCCGAGGAGGGCTTGGGCCAACGGTTTTTGACCGCATCTTGGCCGTCAATGCCATGGGAACCCAGACGGTGCTGCTGATTGCCGTGGCCGGATTCTGGTCGGGTCGGCCAGAGTGGCTCGATTTGGCCCTGGTCTATGCCCTGGTGAACTTTGTCGGAACGATCGCAGTCCTCAAGTACACGCGCTTCGGCAGCCTAGGCGAAGATCACACGCGGGCGCAGCCATGATGATCGTGGACGCCTTGAGCTGGGTGCTTCTCGTGGGCGGCTCGCTACTGTGTGTCGTTGGCGGGTTGGGCCTACTACGACTGCCGGACGTCTACACGCGGGCCCACGCCGCCGGAATCAACGACACCCTCGGGTCCTGGGCGATACTCCTCGGCCTCATGCTGCAGGCCGGACTCGGACTCGTCACAGTCAAACTGGCCATGATAGGCCTGTTCATGGCCCTGGTAGGTCCGGTGTCGAGCCACGCGCTTCTCAAGGCGGCCTATGCACATGGGGTGCGCGTGCAGTCGAGTGACGAGGAGCCCGCCGATGTGGATTGAGATCCTGCTCTTTGGGCTCTTGCTCATTACCGCCGTCACTATCGTCGGCCTGAATGACCTCTTTGCAGCGGCCATGTTGAGCGGCATTTTTAGCCTGCTATGCGCAAGCCTGTTCACCCTGATGGATGCGGTGGACGTGGCCTTCACGGAGGCTGCCGTGGGTGCGGGGATCTCCACGGTCTTGATGATTGGTGCGCTGGCGCTGACGGGCAGCCGGGAGTACCAGCAGCCCACGCGTTTGGGACCCTTCGTGGTCGTCTTGCTCACGGGGGCGATGCTGATCTACGGAACGCTGGACATGCCAGCCTACGGCGACCCCGCGGCCCCCATCCACCAGCACGTGGCCCCGGAGTACGTCGCCGGGACGGACGCAGAGTTCGGCATCCCAAATATTGTGACCGCCGTTCTGGCCAGCTACCGGGGTTTCGACACCTTGGGTGAAACCGCGGTCATCTTCACGGCGGGGGTTGGGGTCATGGCTCTGCTGTTGGGACGCCGCAAGCGAGAGGACGAGATCCAAATCGAGCCTTCGGAAGATGAGCTCAAGGGAGGGGACGCGTGAGCATCAAGCCCCCCATGCGAATGCGCGAAAAGGTTCTTCTGCGTGTGGCTTCCAAGGCGTTCATTCCACTGATCCTGCTCTTTGCCCTGTACGTTCAGTTTCACGGGGATTTTGGGCCGGGCGGTGGATTCCAGGCCGGTGTCATCTTCGCCGCAGGCTTCGTTCTCTTCGGCTTGATCTTTGGGCTTGAAGCTCTTCAGCAGGTTGTGCCCTGGTCCATCGTTGAGCGTGCCGTGGCCCTGGGACTGCTCGTGTACGGGGGCGTGGGGGTTAGCTGCATTCTCCGCGGCGGGCGGTTCTTGGATTATGGGGTCTTGGACCATCACAGCCCCATGCATGGACAGCACCTGGGCATCCTCATCATCGAACTGGGGGTCGGCCTCACTGTGGCCGCCACCATGTTGGCCATCTTCTACGCCATGGCTGGCCGGGGACGCGCCTGATGGAGGCCTTGGGTATCTGGAACTACTGGGGTGTCGTGCTCCTGATGATGATCGGCCTGTACACGGTCATTGCCCGTGACCACCTGGTCAAGAAGCTCATCGGCTTGGGCATCTTTCAGGTGGCGGTCATCCTGTTCTACGTCTCCATGGGGAAGGTCACCGGTGGAACGGCTCCGATCATTCCCGAGGGTGCAGATGGAAGCGAGGTCTACTCCAACCCGCTACCACACGTCCTCATGCTGACCGCCATTGTGGTTGGTGTGGCGACCCTGGCGGTCGGCCTGGCCTTGGTGATTCGCATCCGCGAAGCCTACGGCACCGTTGAAGAGGACGAACTGCAACGCCAAAACAGGGCCGGGTCATGAGCGAACACCTGAGCGCTCTGATCGTGGTGCTGCCGCTCCTGGCGGCTCCGGTCTGCCTGCTCCTGAGGCAGACCCGCATGGTCCGGGCCTGGACCTCAATCGTCGCCTGGGCCTGTCTGTGCATGGCCCTGACCCTTCTGGAGCGTGTGCACACCGGGGGCGTCATCACCTATGCGATGGGAGGCTGGGACCCACCGCTTGGCATCGAGTACAGGCTCGACGCGTTGAACGCGTATCTGCTGGTGATCGTGACCGCCATCGCCTCGGTTGTCTTTCCTTCCGGGGTCATCCTCACCGATACGTCCCTGCCGGAAGGCAAGGCTCACCTGTACTTCGCGGCGCTCCTCTTGTGCCTTGCAGGCTTGCTGGGCATCACCTCTACCGGGGACCTGTTCAACGTCTTTGTCTTTGTGGAGATCACCTCCCTCTCGTCCTACACGCTCATCAGTCTTGGAAAGAACCGCCAGGCTCTGACGGCGGCGTTCTCCTATCTGGTCATGGGCACCATCGGCGGCACCTTCCTGCTCGTGGGCATTGGATTCCTGTACCAGGTGACGGGCACGCTGAACATGAATGACCTGGCCTTGCGCCTCCCGGAGCTGCTGGGTTCGCGCACCATACTGGCTGGGTTTGCGTTCCTCATGGTGGGTGGCAGTATCAAGTTGGCCGTCTTTCCGCTCCACCAGTGGTTACCCAACGCCTACACCCACGCGCCGGCCGCGGTCTCGGCGTTCATCGCAGCCACGGCGACCAAGGTCTCCTACTACCTACTGGCTCGGATTATTTTCACGGTCTTCGGGGCCGCCTTTGTCTTCGACGCACTGCATCTGCACTGGCTGTTGATGCCCCTCGCCATTGCCGCGATGTTCGCTGGCTCACTCGCCGCTGTATTCCAGACCGACCTCAAGCGACTGCTGGCCTACTCGAGCATTGCCCAGATCGGCTACATGACCTTGGGCCTGTGTATGGCCTCGGAAACCGGTTTGACCGGAGGCATCGTGCACCTCTTCAATCATGCGCTGATGAAAGGCGGCTTATTCCTGGCGGTGGCCTGTGTCGTGATGCGCACGGGCTCCTCGTCGGTAAACGCCATCAGCGGGCTAGGCCGCAAGATGCCCCTCACCATGGCAGCCATTGTCGTCGGGGGGCTGAGCCTGATCGGTGTGCCGGGGACGGCGGGCTTCATCTCCAAGTGGTACCTGGTGGTCGGCGCCCTCGAGCGGGGCTGGTATGCGGTCAGCGTACTGATCCTTCTCAGCTCCCTCATCGCGGTCGTCTATGTTTGGCGTTTGGTTGAGACCGCCTTCTTCGGCGTACCCGAGCATGAGGTCTGCGAGGTGCCCTGGACGTCCTGGCTGCCCACCTGGATTCTTATCGGCGCCACCTTGGTCTTTGGGATCTGGACGGACGTGACGGTTGGCGGTGCAAGCGCCGCTGCCCGCGCCCTCCTAGGGGTGACCCCGTGAGCCCAGAGTCCCTCCTGCTCTGGGCCTTGTGCCTGCCTCTGGCGGGTGCATTGGGAGTGAGCCTCTGTGGCCGCTGGCCAAACGTCCGGGAAGCAGTGACTATCATCACAACCCTGAGCACCTTCTCCTGCGTGCTGGGGATCCTCCAATTCGTGCTCGCCGGGCAGGTCGTGGAGTTGGAAGTTGTGGAGGTCTTGGCGGGTCTGCCGATTGCCTTCCGCCTTGAGCCCCTTGGGATGCTCTATGCCCTGGTTGCCTCGGGCCTCTGGATCCCCACGGCGGTCTATGGCATCGGTTACATGCGCGGCCACGGGGAGCAGAACCAGACGCGCTTCTTCGCCTGTTTCGCGCTGGCCATCTTCGCGGCTCTCGGCATCGCCTTCGCGGGCAACCTCCTGACCCTATTCCTCTTCTACGAGCTCCTGACGTTTTCGACCTACCCCCTGGTCACCCACTACGGCAATGATGAGGCGCGCAAGGCGGGACGCGTCTATCTGGGGAACCTGATCTTCACGTCCGTGGCGTTCTTGCTACTCGCAGTGGTGACCACCTGGTGGATGACGGGCACCCTCGATTTTCGGCCTGGTGGGATCCTGGCGGGGAAGGCGGAGGGCCCGATGGTGGCCGTACTGCTTGGCCTCTTCGCCTTCGGAGCAGGCAAGGCCGCGCTCATGCCATTTCACAGGTGGTTGCCAGCGGCCATGGTTGCCCCCACACCCGTTAGCGCCCTCCTGCACGCGGTGGCCATCGTCAAGGCCGGGGTGTTCACCGTGTTGAAGGTTGTGGTCTACATCTTCGGCATCGACTTCCTGACGGAGCAAGGGGCCTCATTGTGGCTCATGTATGCCGCGGCATTCACCTTGCTCAGCGCGTCCGTCATCGCTCTTACCAAGACGAACCTCAAGGCCCGCTTGGCCTACTCCACCATCAGTCAGTTGGCCTACATCGTGCTGGGTGCAGCCCTGGCGACGACGGCCGGGGTCACCGGAGCCGCCCTGCACATCCCAATGCACGCCATGGGGAAGATCACGTTGTTCTTCTGCGCTGGGGCCATCTATGTCGCTACCCACAAGAAGGACATCCGGGAGATGGATGGTATCGGGCGCCGGATGCCGTTCACCATGGGCGCTTTCTTGGTCGGTTCCCTGAGCATCATCGGCTTGCCTCCCATGGGAGGTGCATGGTCGAAGTGGTTTCTAGCCATGGGCGCCGCGGAGGCCCACATGCCGATCTTCATCGGTGTCCTGATGCTGAGCTCGCTACTCAGTATTGGATACTTGATGCCCATCGTGGCACGCGCCTTCTTCTGCAAAGCCGCGGATGCAGAGCCTGAGGCGGCCTCTGGTGATGCCACAGAGAGCCATCCAGAGAAGCCCGGATTCTGGGGCGCAGTGAATGAGGCTCCCGCACTGTGCGTCATCCCCCTGTGCGCGACAGCCCTGGGAACGGTGGCGCTTTTCTTCTGCGTTCCCTTCTTCAAGGGTCTCCTGGACCTCATGGTTCTCCGCTGAAATGGAACCTCACCCCCCCCAGAATCCCCCACCGCCCACGGGTGACGAGCCCGGTTGGCCCGAGCGTCCGAAGAACGTACGGCGACTGATTGCGCTGACGATCGTTCTGTGCGTGGCGGCCGTCGCGGCCGACCTGTTCTACAGCAAGCACGGACACTATGGCTTCGAGAATATCACGGGGTTTCACGCCCTCTATGGATTCTTCAGCTACGTCGGTCTCGTGCTCATCGCGGGCCAGTTGCGCAAATTCCTGAGGCGCGAGGAGGACTACTATGATTGAGAACCTCCCCCCGGGGATGATCTTGATCCTCGGCGCCCTACTTGTGCCGTTCCTACGCGGGCGTGTGGCGGGACTCTACATGCTGCTGCTGCCGGTCTTGGGGCTTGCGCAACTGCTGGCCCTCCCCGACCAGTACAGCCTCAACCTTGAGTTCCTCGGCTACGAGCTCCAGCCGGTGCGGGTCGACAGGCTGTCCCGCATCTTCGGCATCATCTTCCACCTGGCCGCCTTTTTGAGCGTGCTGTACTCCCTGCACGTCAAGGACCGGATCCAGCAGGTCAGCGGTCTCGCCTACGCCGGAGCCGGAATCGGCGCGGTCTTCGCGGGGGATCTGATCACCCTGTTCATCTACTGGGAGCTCACGGCCATCACCTCGGTGTTCCTGATCTGGGCATCGCGCACGGAGAAGGCACACCGGGCGGGCCTGCGCTACCTGGTGGTTCAGGTCCTCTCGGGGGTTTTGCTGCTGGCGGGCGCCATCATGCACTACGAGGAGAGCGGCTCACTGGCGTTCGGCCATCTAGGGCTCGGAAGTACGGGCACTCAACTGATCTTCCTCGGGTTCGGCATCAAGGCGGCCTTCCCACTCCTGCACAACTGGCTGCAGGATGCTTACCCGCAGGCCACCCCGACGGGAACCGTCTTTCTCTCCGCCTTCACCACTAAGCTCTCCATCTACGCGCTTGCCCGGGGTTATGCGGGGACCGACATCCTGATCCCCATCGGGGCCGCCATGACGGCATTCCCGATCTTCTTCGCGGTCTTGGAGAACGACCTCCGCCGGGTCCTGGCCTACAGCCTCAACAACCAGTTGGGATTCATGGTGGTTGGGGTGGGAATCGGCACCGAGTTGGCCCTCAACGGCACGGCGGCCCACGCGTTCGCTCACATTCTCTACAAGGCCCTCCTTTTCATGACCATGGGTGCCGTCTTGCACCGCACGGGCACGACCAAGGCCACGGACCTGGGTGGACTGTACAAGTCCATGCCGTGGACGACCTTCTTCTGTCTCATAGGCGCAGCCTCCATCTCCGCCTTCCCCCTCTTCAGCGGATTCGTCTCCAAGTCCATGATCTTGACGGCCGCCGCGGAGGAGCATCACCTCGGTGCCTTCCTCGTCCTGCTCTTCGCATCCGCAGGCGTGCTGCACCACTCCGGCATCAAGATTCCCTTCTATGGTTTCTTTGGGCACGACCGGGGGCTACGCACTCGAGAGGCACCACTCAACATGCTGCTGGCCATGGGTTGCGCCGCCGCCCTCTGCGTGGGGCTGGGCGTGTGGTACGAGCCACTGTATGCCCTCCTGCCATACGCCGTGGACTTCGAGCCCTACAACGTGACCCACGTGGTCACCCAGTTGCAGCTACTCCTGTTTGCTCTCGCAGCGTTCATCTTCATGTACAAGGTGCATCTGGAACCCCCGGAAATACGCGCCATCCACCTCGACACAGATTGGTTCTACCGCAGGGCGGGCAAACGCCTAGCCCTGAGCTTGGGCGCAAGCGTTCAGAGCCTGTGGGCAGCCGTGACCGGCAGCGCCCTTGGAGTGGCGGGCGGCCTAGGCGCTTGGGTCGCGCGCGTCCACCGGCCCGGAGGCCCGGTCGGAGAGCCGCTGCCTTCCGGAAAGTCAGCTCTCTGGGCCGCGCTGTTGCTGTTTGCCTTCTTGGTTCTGGCGCTATTGGTCTCCGATATTTGAGGGGCGGTAGGCCGCCTTGCGGATGGTGCCTGTAGAGGTGACGATCTTCCCCATGGGTCCCCCCCCCACTCAGACATCGACCGAGCGGCCACAGGCGCCGGTACTGGGTCGCAAGGAGGCAAGCTCCATCCTGGAGAGCATCTTTGGGGTAACCGGAGAGCTGACGGATCTGCCCAGCCACGTGGACCGGAATTTCCGGGTGGCCACCCCCGAGGGAGACACCTTCGTCTTCAAGGTGGCCCATGCAGCCCAGCCAACGGTTCTGCTCGACTTGGAAAACGAGGCGTTCAAGTGCCTTGCGGAGCAGGTCCCGGGTGTGGCCCCTACCCTCTGCCCGGATCTCCAGGGCGGTCTGGCTCCCAGCGTCACTCTTGAATCCGGGAACGCTCACCGCATCCGGCTCCTGACCTGGGTGGACGGCGAGCCTCTCGCGCGGATTTCCGAGCGTGGCCCAGCACTGCTGCGGTCCCTTGGCCAGCTCCTGGGGCGAGCTTGTGGGGCCTTGAGTGGCTTACCTGAACCCGCACCGCTCCCGGCCCGCCGCTGGGATCTCTCTGAGGCCTCATGGACCTTTGACCTCACGCCTTCCCTTCTCGACCGGCTGGAACGGCGCGCGACAAGCCCCGCCGCCCTCGATGCCCTGCAGCGATTTCAATTGCTCTTCGCGGCCGAGGTGCTGCCCATTCTGTCCGAGTTGCCCCAGGGAATCCTCCACGGGGACGCCAATGACCACAACCTCATTGTCCCGGAGGGCGACGGCGAACCGCGGGTCGCGGGTGTGATCGATTTCGGTGACGTGACCTGGGGTCCTCGAGTCTTTGACCTTGCCATAGCCTGCGCCTATGCGATCCACGGCAACGACAAGCCTCTCGAAGGCCTGGCAGAGATCGTGTCGGGGTTTCACGAGAGCTCGCCGCTGACGGAGAGGGAGTTGGCGGTGATTCTTCCCGCACTTGGCATGCGGCTCGTACAGAGCGTCGTCGTATCGGCCTCGGATGGCGCGGATCACGATTCGGATAGCTACCTGCGGATCAGCGAGGCACCCTCCTGGAGAGCCCTGGAGAAGTTGGCCTCCCTGGACCCACGGCACGCATTCCTTCACCTGCTGGAAGCGTGCGGACTGCCAGCGCCGAGCGGCAACGCCTCGGCTCTGGCCGCGGGCGACATCCAAGAGCTTCGTGAGCGACACATGGGCCCCACGCTGTCCATTTCATACGAGCGCCCTCTGCACATCGTGCGCGGGCGGGGGACCTACCTGTTTGACGAGGGCGGCGAAGCGTATCTGGACGCAGTGAATAACGTGTGCCACCTGGGCCACGCCCACCCGGCCCCGGTGGAGGCGGCGCACCGTCAGGCTCAGACACTGAACACCAACACGCGCTACCTTCACACTGAAGTCGTCCAACTCGCCGAGCGGCTGAGCGGTCTCTTCCCCGACCCATTGAGCGTTTGCTACTTCGTGAACTCCGGGAGTGAAGCCGGTGAGCTGGCCCTACGCATGGCTCGCGCCGCGACGGGCCAGAGGGGCGTCATCTCCGTGGAGGGCGGGTACCACGGCAACACTTCGGCCATGATCGACGTCTCCCCCTACAAGCACTCCGGTCCCGGAGGCAGTGGCCCCCCGCCTTGGGTGGGCGTCCTGCCCCTCCCTGACTCGTACCGCGGCCGACACACCGGCGAGGGGTCGGGCGCGGCCTACGCAGCTCATTTCACGGATGTGCTCGAGGGGCTCGGGGCAAGAGGCTTTGCCCCTGCGGCCTTATTCGCTGAGGCTCTGATTGGCTGTGGTGGCCAGATCGTTCCCCCGCCGGGGTGGCTCGCTTCGGTCTATTCGCAGGCAAGGGCCAGCGGCGCCGTCTGTGTTGCGGATGAGGTCCAGGTAGGCTTTGGTCGTGTGGGCAGCCACTGGTGGGCCTTCGAACGCGAAGGGGTAGTCCCCGACATCGTCACGCTTGGCAAGCCCATGGGGAACGGTCATCCGGTAGCCGCCGTGGTCACCACCCCAGCTATTGCGCGCGCCTTTGATCCCACGATGGAGTATTTCAATACCTTTGGTGGCAACCCCGTGTCCTGTGCCGTGGCCGGCGCAGTCCTCGACACCATCGAGCAGGAGGGGCTCCGCGAGCGAGCCGTCAAGGTGGGCGCCTGGCTCAAGCAGGAACTTGAAGCCCTGGCGGAGACGACCCCGGCCATGGGCGACGTGCGCGGGGCCGGGATGTACCTGGGCATCGAGTGGGTCATCCCAGGCGATAGCCCCCAGCCTGATGCAACTGGGGCGGAGCGGGTGATCTCCCACCTCAGGGAGCGCGGCATCCTTCTCAGCACAGACGGCCCTCAGCACAACGTGATAAAGATCAAGCCCCCGCTCAGCTTCAACATGAGGGAGGCGCACATTCTCTGTTCAGCCCTTCGACGAGCCGTTCGAGCATTGGGCTTCTCACAGTGAGGTGCGCCCCGCTCCCGCTCCGGTTGCTCTGGGTAGGCCTCGCCGCTTACGTAATCTGGTTGCGTGTCAGTGATGCCCATGGCGATCAGGGGCTACGCAACTCCTTCAGCTTCATTGCCATCGCGATTGGCCTGGTCATCCACTGGGGCTGGATCGTTTTGGGTGGCGGCCTTGAGCGACGCTCCCGCCTGACCTGGTTGCTTGCCCCCCCACTCTGTTTGGCCGTGTTCTTCTCGTGCGTGCGGTTTAGGGGCTTCAGCGGGTACATGATTCCCGACCTCTCGTGGCGCTGGGCCGTCCCCGATACTCCGCGTCAACTCACCCAGAGCCCGGTCGTGATGCCGGCAATTGGCGAGCAGGCAGGTCCTCTGGATTACCCCGGGTTCCTGGGCCAAGATCGTCGTGGGCGGGCGGATGGCGTGGACCTCGTTCCCGACTGGAGGACGCATCCGCCTCAGCTCCTGTGGCGGCAAGCCGTGGGGAAAGGCTGGTCTGGTTTCGCCGTGCAGGGAGGGCTGGCGGTCACCATGGAGGAGCGCGATGGGACAACGGGACTCTACGGCTACTCTCTGACCACGGGAGAATTACTCTGGGCCCATGACTGGCCGGGAGCATTCGACCACAGCCTCGCTGGTCCAGGCCCGCGCTGCACACCATCCATCGCTCTAGGGCGAGTCTATGGCCACGGTCCGCGTGGGCGCCTTGTGTGTGTCGCTGCCGATACCGGGACCTTGATCTGGGAGCACGATCTGCAACTTGAGTACGGGGTCACACAGGAGCAGGAGACCCAAAACGTCCTCTATGGTCGAGCCAACTCACCCCTGGTGACCGATGGGATGCTCATTATTCCTGGGGGAGGCGACGCTAGCGGCAAGCAGGTCGGCCTGGCGGCTTTCGATGCACTCACGGGGGATGTCCTCTGGGAGAGCCCGAGCCGCCAGCAGAGCTATGCGTCGCCGACCCGAGCCACCTTGGCCGGCCTTGACCAAATCCTGACCGTCAATGAGGGCAGCATCACCGGCCATGACCCTACGGACGGGAAGATCCTGTGGGAGCACCCATGGCCCAGTGGCAGTTCTGCGGCCTCGGCTGCCTCACAGGCGGTCCCTCTGCCCCCGGATGGAATCTTGATCAGCAAGGGCTATGGGCTTGGAGCTCTGCGGCTCCAGCTCACACCCGCCCCTGGAAGACCGCTAGAGGTCAGCGAGCTTTGGCATGAACGCCGGCTCTTGCGAACGAAGCTCACCAACGTTGTCCTGAGGGGCACCTACGCCTATGGGTTATCCGATGGCATCCTGGAGTGTGCTGACCTGGAGCAGGGGCGACGTATGTGGAAGGGCGGACGATACGGGCACGGGCAGGTCCTTGGCTCGGGGGATCTGCTCCTCGTACAAACCGAGGAGGGGGAGGTCATCCTGCGAGAGGCCAGCCCCGAGGCTAAACCCGACACCCCCGGCTCGGACCTCGGACGCATCCAGGCCCTGGACGGAAAGGCCTGGAACAACATGGCCCTTGCGGGAGACGTTCTTCTCGTGCGCAACGGCCGTGAAGCCAGTGCCTGGCGCTTGGCAGTAAAGCCCCGTTGAGACCTAGACCTCGAGGGCCTGTGCGAAATCCGCGATAAGGTCACGCTGTCCCTCAATACCCAGGGCAACGCGAACCAGACCGGGCCCCACGCCTGCGGCCTCCCGCTCGGACGGACTGAGGATAGCGTGGGAGGAGTCCACGGGCAGGGTGATCAGAGTCTCGACACCGCCGAGGCTGGGCGCATAGGCGGGAATTCGAACCGCCTGAACCAAGCTGCGTGCGGCGACTTCCCCGCCGGCGAGCTCAAAGGAGAGCAATCCCCCCCACCCCGAAAGCCAGGAGCGGGCGTGCTCGCTATCCGGGTGATCGGGTAGGCCGGGGTAATTCACGCGCTCTACGGCAGGATGATCGCTGAGGAACTCTGCCAGCGCCTGCGCGTTGGCGCACTGACGTTCGATCCGGACGGACAGAGTCTTCAGACCGCGGGTAAGCAGGAAGCACGCGTTAGGATCGAGGCATCCTCCCAGTAGCGTCAGCCTGGAGGCGACCTCACCCACTAACTCTTTGCTGCCCAGAACCACACCCGCGACAATGTCGCTGTGCCCGTTCAGATACTTTGTGGCGCTGTGCAGGGAGAGGTCGATCCCGAGCTCTACGGGGCGACACAGTGCTGGACTGGCCAAGGTGTTATCCGTGAGGCTCACCAGACCGTGCTCCTTGGCAAAGGCGGCGGCGGCAGGAAGATCGGAACACCTAAGGAGGGGGTTGGTGATGGTCTCTAGGTAGAGGGCTTTCGTTTCTGGCCGCAGTGCCGCAGCCCACGTGGCCGGAGCGGTCCCATCAATCGCGGTGCTGGTAATCCCCAGCCGGGCGAGCTCGCCATGAATCCACGCGTGCGAGCCGCCGTAGAGCTCCTTGCTGACGAGCAGATGCTGGCCAGGCTGTAGAACGGTAAGCAATGACGCGCTAATGGCTGCCATACCACTGGCGCAGACCAGTCCGGCTTGCGCGCCCGCAAGGCTTGCCAGTCGGCCCTGTAGCTCGAGGTGATTGGGAGTGTTATGCAGCCGGATATAGCGAATGGAGTCGTGAAGGTCTTGCCCCTCGGCTGGCCCCTCCGGGGGTTGAACGCCCATGGCACTCTGAAAAATGGGCGTCACAACCGACCCACCGATGGGCGGATCGGGAGCGGCAGCGTGCATTAGGCGCGTATCGAATTGCATGTGATGGGGATCGGACTGGGTCATTGGTGTGGCTACCGTGGAATCGGGGGCGATGATCGTACAAGGTAGGGGCTCACTGCCACCCTCCCACCCTCTGATCATGCTTACCTCCCCCACCGCTTCCGTCTTGATTCTTGCGAGCCTGGTCACGGCCTGCGGGGGGAGATCTCCGGAGCCGAGCACCGCCGCTGAGCCAAGCCGGCAGTCCACCACGGAGCAGGGCCCCGTCCTCCAACCGGATTTTGACGCGCGTCGGCAGAGAGGATTGTCCGGCAAGCCTGAGTGGGTCAGCGCAGGCGACCTCGATGGAGACGGGCACGAGGATCTGCTGGCCACCACCCTGTCTCCCGGCACCCTGCACGTATTCCGTGGTAGCGCCGATGGAATGGCTCAGACCCCCTCCGCATTGGAGATCGGGGACTATCCCCTGCGCCCAGTTCTGATTCCCGAACCGGACGGAGCGGGCCATCAGGTCATCGTTGCTGATCGGGCATCGGGGTCAGTCCGCTGGTTACGGCCCTTGAATGCCCCGGGGGATCAGGTCATCACGCAGACCGAGCTTGGTTCACCTCCACGGGCCATGGCAGCAGGTGACATGGGCGGAGATGGCCGTTTCGAGCTCATCCTCGCCCTAGACGGCCCGCAGCTCGCCGTGATGGATACGGGGGCGGTGCGGCAGATGCTCCCTTTGGCTGCGGACATCCCACGCTGCATTGTCCTCGCGGGCGATTGCCTGTTCGTGGGGAGTCAAGCCGAACGACGGGTGGATCGCTATCTGTGGCGCGATGGCGCCGTCCTTCCCGAGCCTACGAGCTTCAATCTGCCTGGAATTCCACGCGACCTCGCCCTGGATGACGTGGACGGCGATGGTGACCTGGAACTCTTGGTTGCTGGAGGCGCAAACAGCCTGTGGGTCCTGGGTTGGAAGACTGCTGGCGGCCCGCTGGCTCTCGAGCCGGATCGGGCAACGACCAAGATGCTCACCTGGGAGCAGCACTCCGTGCCGATCGGCCTTTGTGTGCGTGCACCCCGGCTGGGCGAAAGCAGCGCGGCAAGCTCCCCTGAGCGCATGGTTCTTAACTATGCGTCGATGACCTATTCGCGCCTATGGGAGCTCTCTCGATCAGGGCCCATGGGGACACACGGCGGGTACGCAGGCCAGACCCCCACATCCGCCACCTTCATCCACCTAGATGCGGATCCTTTCTTGGATCTTGTCGTCGCGAACCGTGACTCCAATGCCCTCAGTCTCCTGAGTGGCAGGGACGCACACACCTTCCAACAACCGCAGCGGATTGCCGTGGGCGGGTTCCCCAACGCCATAGCCCAGGGAGATCTGAATGACGATGGCCGCGCGGACCTGGTGGTTGTGAATTCCAAACAGGACAGTATTTCCATCCTCGTTGGGCGAGGAAAGGGGCTTGCCCGCCTGGGAGAGATCCACGTCGACCGCGGGCCGCATGCACCGCGCATCCTGGATCTGGATGGGGATGGCCACCTGGATTGCGCGCTGCTCACCTCGGACGCCACGGGGTGTAGGTTCCGGCGGCTGTTTGGAGACGGCACCGGAACCCTCACGGCAGACCCTGCTGCCGGCGCCCAGCGCGTGGGCACCGGCCATGGAGATTGGCTGCTATGCGACGTCACGGGCGATGGTGACCAGGAACTTCTCGTTATTTCGCCCGCGTTGGATCAACTTGTAGTCTTCGCCGCACCGGGCCGGGAACCACTGCGCTACCTGCACACCCAGCCCTTTCCAGGCGCGCCCGTGGCGATTGCCGCGCTCAGCGCCGAGCCGGGGCAGACACCTTCCCTCGCCATCGCCATCAGGGGCGGGGAACAACGGGGCGTCCTCATCGGCACCCTAGGCCGTAAGGCACCCGACGGTCCTCTCTCGTGGGCCACCAAGCACGAAGTTTCTCTGCCCATCGTGCCGATCGCTCTCAAGGCCGCGGACATGGACGGTAACGGTTTGGAAGATCTTGTCGTCCTCGGCCTAACCTCCGAAACCGGGGTCCAGGGAAACCTGATCCCGGTCCTGCAGTACGAAGCGGATGGACTCCGTCACTTCAGCCATTGGATCCGCATGCCGACGTCTACGACGCCTCGGGACCTGGACCTTGCGGATCTCAATGGCGACGGTCTACCTGAGGTGTTGGTCTGCGCCCAGACCGCTCACATCGTGGACCTATGGGAAGGTGGCGCCCATGCCAACGGCACCTTCGCGCTCTTCAGGCGTGACGGTATCGGTACCGGAACCGGCGCCATGGCTGCGGAGGTTCTGGACCTGGACGGCGAGGGTGGACCGGACCTGGCCGTGGCCGATGGTCATGCCGATCAGATCAGCCTGGTCATGAACGCAACAGAGCTAGCGCCCTAACCGTCCAAACGCTTCAGCCACGTGATCAGGGCCGGACACAGTCGAAGCCCCCCCCCTGCGTCGTTGAAGCCCGACTTCTCGCGCTGACCAAGCAGGTAGCCGTAGTCTCGACGATAGTGCTCGTCGCTGGTGAGCAGGAGGGTCGCGGCCATGGCCCTCACCCTTTCATCGGAGAGGGTGTCCGGCTCGCCGTAGCAGAGAGCCAGGCCCTCAAGCAGGTTCGCAGGGACTCCGGGTAGGTCTCCAACCTCGACCGTCACCAGGTCAAACCCCATAAACGTGACGTCGCCGAAAGCACCATTGCGTTTCTGCTGGGCCTTGAAGTGCGCGCGCATGGCAGCCGACAGCAGCGGCCGTAACTCGTTCTCCAGGGTGGGCTTCTGGCCGGCACGCTGGAGCATGAGTTTCCAGCACCGCACCTGGTCAGCAGCCACGCTGCCACCCATCCGCAGGCCATCGCGCCACATGTCCCGGTAGTGGGTCCAGCCCTCATCCACCAATGCGCCCATCCCGGCATCATCGGGGAAAGCCGCCAGCATCGTCACGGCGCGGGCCCCGTATATCCCAAAGTCGTCGTCAAACCCCGGATCCACGTCGTGCCAGTTCCCGGGCCAGTGGTGGTAGAACTCGAAGGCCGCCAGTGCGTTGCGGACCGCCTGTTCCATGGCGTCGTCCCCCACGAGAGCTCCCAGGCGGGCCAGTTGAGCCGGCACGTCAAGGCGCCGCAGGGGATTGGTCGCAAGGGTGACCGCCCCATCGGTCGCCCGGTAGGACGCCGCGACCGTCCCATCCGGGAGAATGCCCCGCTCGAGGACCGCACGGCCCATTGCGTGTGCCGCGCTGAGGGCGCGGCTGCGCAGGTCCTGGGGAAGGGTCCCGGCGGGAACCTGGGAGGCGTCGATGAGGAACTCCAGATCTTTGGCAATCTCTCGGAATTGGTTGCCATCCGCTCGCTGCTTGCTCGCCACCCAACGCCTGGGCAGGTGGGTGGTCTCATCCAGGCAATGGTCGAGGTAGGCCGCGAGGAAAGACTCGAAGGCCGAACGCCAAGCAGGGTTCTCCTCCCACTCCAGGGCACCGAGAAGATAGGAGAACAGCGGGAAGTACGCGCCAGGGAGTTCATGCACCTTCCCGTTTCCCTGAAGCGTCTGCTGGCCTGTGATCACGTCGAACTTTCGATCCCGGAAGGGGCTGCCGGGTTGCCGGCCGCGATCCAACCAGGCCCCGAAAATGTGCGTCAGGCGTTCGACTACTGCTGCTCGCAGCTCCACCTCGCTAGGGCACGGAAGTGGAACCCTGGCCTGCAGTTCGGCCCAACGTACAGGGGCCTCACCTTCGGCGCTCAGCCCCAACACAAGCCGCGGCTGAATGGCGCGACCGAGGTCGCGCTCGACATCAGCGCCAAGGACAAGGAACTCCTCACGTCCATCGGGGGACCCCACCGTGCGCTCAAACAAGCCACCCGCGCCATCTCGCAGTTCGACGCGGCCTACTCCATGCACCACTCCACTTATCCGCAAACCTGAGATCAGAGGGCCGTAAGCCGGGAGGGGCTGTGTGGCGCTGGAGCCCGGCCCCGTCTCAAGCCACGGAGCGTCCGCCTCCGTCACGACCCGTGCCTCACCCTGAATGCGCCACCATGGGATCTTCCGTTGGCGAACGGGATCGGCCCCCTCGTAGGCCTCCCGCAAGTCGCCGTTATCCAGGAGGTCGAAGGAAGCGACTGTCCTAGCGAGTGGCAGCGGATCCTGGGCGGGAGCAGCCCCAAGGGAACCCAAGCAGACCACGAGGAGGCTCAGTGTTGAACCCGGATGCCAATAGGTGGGCATGGTGTTCAAGATTCTAGCCCTTTGAACTGGCCGCCTCCCGGTTCCATTGGCGATCCTGGCTACGGTTCTAAACCTCACCGTCGCTCACGCAAACCCACCATGGCCCCCCCTGCCCCCGAGTCTGCACCGTGGACGAGACTTCTGCCCTGGATTGCGCTGGGCCTGGGGGCTTATGGGCTGTTGGACGGGATCGGAGCGGGGAGCACTCCTGGTTCCGACGAGTGCATGCATTCCATCGCGGCCCTCAGGCTTTTCGAGTTGATCCGCTTGGGTGACTGGTCGGGTTTCTGGCGTGAGTTCCATAAGCCGGAGTTCTACACGCCCCTCGGACGCCTGGGCATGGGACTGGGATACCTCGGGGGACTGGAGTTCGACGCCCCGCGCACGGCCACCGCCTGGGCATGGATCTTTACTACAGGCCTCTGCATCCCCCTGACCCGGCGCGTCGCCGGAGGCGGAGCAGTCGCGACGCTGGCTAGCACCCTGTGCGTCGCCATGATGCTCGGCTCATGGCTGGCCGTCAGTTACTGCCGGGGTGCCTACCTGGAGGGTTGGTCGGCAGCGGTCACCCTCTTGTCCCTGGGCGCTTACTTGAAAGCCCGCGATGGCACCTCGCGGCCGTGGGCCATCACCTGCGGCCTCCTCTTGGGGATGGCCATTCTGGTGAAGGCCACCTACGGCCTCTTCGCCTTGGGCGCCGTGGGACTCTCAGGGATCTTCGACCTAGTGCAGCGACCCAAGGGTGTGGCACCCGCACTATTGGCTGGCAACGTGTTCTTGGGAGCCTTGCTGTGCTTGGGGTGGTGGTTTGTGCTGCCGCTACCCATGGGCTTCGATTATGGGGCGCTGCATCGCGCCAACTTCGTGGAGTACCTCACCAAGGCTGGGGCTCTCAATTCTCCGGGGCCAGGATTCATCTTCGTGGCCTGGGCATTCATGGCCTGCTACTCCCTGCCTATATTCGCCGCGCAGGTGGCCGGGTTGGCGTGGGGTTGCAAGCGCTGGTCCTGTCCAGCCACGCGCATGTGCGCGATCCTGGGGATCGTGGGACCATTGGCCTTTGTCCTGTACCCATTCCGGATCGATCGGTTCCTCATCCCCACCCTGTTTGGGGGATGTGTCTTGGGCTCCACAATCCTGGCCAGGTTCATATGGCGCCCCGATGGGGCCAGGCAGAGAAGCCTCCGGATGGGACTTCTCCTGGTGACAGTCATCGCCTCTAGTTCCCTGGAGGCGGTGCTCGGGCCAGGCCAGCGCTGGGTCAACCCCTTCGCCGACAGGAGCGTTCCGGCTGGCGGCCCCCGTGGGACACAAGCCCTCTTAAACCAAGCGGTAACCCACCTGAATGCCTACGTCCCCTTCCTGTGGATTGGAGGGACCGGAACCGAACTGCCTCCCACCCTGGTCGACTGGACCCTATACCAGACGCAGCGGGTGCCTGAAGTCCTCTTCAAGGATCGGGATGACCAGGCGTGGTTCTGGGAGGAGCCGACAGGAGCCGATGGCCAGCCATGGACCCGAGGTGATTTCCAGGAATACACCAGCTCCTATTTTCACGTACTCGTCCTCGATCCGCCCGATCCCAGATCGCGACCCAGGGAATTTGAGGAACGCTACGCGGACTGGATGACCACACACCCCGGCTTTGAACTCCTCGCTACGGAGACGGGCACACTCGATGGGCAACCGTTCCGCGTTCGCGTTTACCGGAAGTTGAGATGATCCCCGTCCTGCGCCTGCTCCACGGGTCGCTGTAGACGATACAGATGACTCCGGGTTCGCACGATCAGGGAGTCTCCCAGAGCCGCCGCCGAGGCCATGCAGCCATCCTCGAGCGAGTTCTCCGCCAATTTGACGAAGGTCCGGCCAGGAGCAATCACAGTGGTCTTGCCGTCCCTGTCGAAGAAGTACACCCGGCCATCGGCGTGGAGAAGAGAGGCCGAAAACTCACCACCAAGGCGCTCCTTCCATAGTTGCGCCCCCGTACGCACGTCAAGGCAGGAAGCCACGCCACCATCGCTGACCGTAAACAGTTCGTCACCGACGATGACCGGTGAAGCCATGGAGGGGATTCCGCGGACCACCTTCCAATTCACTTGTGCTTCGGTCTTGTCGTTATCCGAGTTCGGAGCAGGTAACTGAACAGACCATAGCTCCGGGCGCATGAAGCCCGTATTCAGCAAGACTGAAGTTTCGAAAGCCAAGGGCCTCGACGACATGGAAAAGCCGCCATGCTTCACCCGCCACAACTCGCGACCGTCTGCCGGATCGAGACCATAGGTCGCCTGGGACGCGCTGCTCACAAGTTGGGCTTTCCCGCCCACCTGGACAATTATCGGGGTGGAGTAGGCCTTCCGGACATCCGGGATCAGCCCATCCAAGACCGTCGCGTCGCGCTCCGATCGCCACAGTGTGGCCCCTGTGGTGGATTCAAGGGCAAGCATGAACTGGAAGTCGCCCCCATCCATGTTTAGCAGCAGGCGGCCATCCAGTAGCACTGGCGACGACCCGGGCCCCACTATGTGATCGCAAGGCAAATCCGTCCTACGCCACTCCTCATCCCCGCTCTCGGCATTGAGGCAGATCAGACCCGCGCTCCCAAAACTAAAAAACACGCGGCCCTGGCCTGCCGTTGCTGAAGGGGACGCATAGCTATTGAGTGGGTTGCGCTCCTCCGGATTGGCAACCTTCAGCAGCACCCGATCCAGCAGTACGTCGCCAGTCTCAAAATCATGGCAGATCACCCTACGCTCATGGCCTTCGGGGTCGGCGGTGGTAAACCAGATCCGTCCAGCCGTCACGATAGGTGAGGACCAACCTCGACCCGACACGGCCGCCTTCCAGCGCACGTGACGGTCCTCAGACCAATCCAGCGGAGGACGCGCATCCTCTCGAGCATGGCCATCCATGGTTGCCCCCCTATAGTCCACCCAGTCCCCCTGCTGTTCCTGCCCCAGGCAAGCGGCGACAGTTAGGACGTGAGCGAGGATCAACGCGGTCAATCCTGCAATCCGAGCTTGCGAAGCTTGGGGCGAATGACGATCTGGCAGTACCTCTGAGTGCGATTAGCCCGGTAGTAGTCCTGGTGATAGTCATCCGCAGGGAAGAACTCCCCCGCCTCAGTAATCTCAGTCACGATCGGGCTTTTGAAAGAGCTCGTTGCGGCCGCCAGAGACTCCTCCGCCTGCTGTCTTTGGGCAGGCCCGTGATAGAAGATGGCTGAACGATACTGCGTCCCCACGTCGGCCCCCTGAGCATTCAGGGTGGTCGGATCATGAAGCCGCCAGAACCAGTCGAGCAGTGCGGTGTAGCTGAGTACTTCGGGGTCGAAGTGGACCTGGACGACCTCGGCGTGGCCTGTCAGGCCCGTGCAGATGTCTCGGTAGGAAGGGTTGGGGAGCTCGCCGCCGGTGAAACCACTGCGGACCTCCTCGACCCCGTCGATTTGCTCGAGGACGGCCTCAATACACCAATAGCACCCCGCACCAAGGGTGGCTAATTCAAGAGCCGGGGTGGAGTCACTCACTGCTGGAATTGCCTCTGGTTCGGGGTCGGGACTGCCGTTCACGGAGCCGCGCTCGCCTCCCTGGCAGCCGCAGCCCAAGAGGGCCAGGAGGGAAGCCATGGGAAGGAAACGGGGACGCATGGCTACAGGGTAAGTCTGGGAGGCCGCCCGCACCACTCACATTACCTGACCCCGATTTGAGTACCCTGAGACCATGCTTCGGACCCTGCTCCTCGCCTTTCACCCTTCTTTGGTTCTCCTGATTCCACTGGCACTGACAGGTTGTGCCAACCCGGGCCCCCTCGGGCCGGATTGGGAGGCGCTCAGCCTGACCGTCTTCCCGCCCATCACGGAGGCCAGCCTGCGGGGCATCGCCGCATGGGATGAGGACGTCGTCTGGGCCAGTGGTAGCGCGGGCACCTGTGTGCGCACAACGGACGCCGGACAGACCTGGACGGCCTTGCAAGTGCCGGGGCTTGAGGAGCGCGAGCTCCGTGACATCCATCTCTTCGGACCGGATCGGGCCTTGGTCCTGGTTGTCGGTTCTCCAGCCGAATTGTGGAGAACGGAGGACGCGGGCGCGCATTGGCGTCTTGTACACAGGGACGACGACCCGGGTATGTTCATGGACTCGATGGACTTCTGGCCCAACGGTCGCGGGTTGTGCTTCGGGGACCCGGTCGGAGGTGCATTCACGATCTGGGTCAGCGACACATCCGGGGAGGCATGGTCCACCGTACCGCCCGAAGCCCTCCCCGCCCCGCACCCCAATGAAGCGGGCTTTGCCGCCAGCGGCACCCTGGTCCGTTGCCTTCCTGGCGGCCGTGCTCTCGTGGCAACCGGGGGTGGCGCCGCGCGAGTGCTGGAGACCCACGACTACGGGGTTAGTTGGGAGGCGCATGCCACGCCCATGGCCCAGGGCGGCACGGCCACGGGCAGCTTCTCCATCGGCGTGAACGAAGGCGGTTCGGCCGTGCTCGTCGGTGGAGACTACACCGACCCTCAAGCCAGGGCCGGTTCCGCGGCCTACAGCGTCGACGGCGGCAGGCACTGGCAGCCTGCGGAGGAACCACAGCCGGGTTATCGCTCCTGCGTCCAGGCCGTCCCCGGCACTGTGTCAGGTACCTGGCTGGCCGTCGGGAAGGGCGGCTTCAGCACCAGCGATGACGGCGGCCGGAGTTGGTCAGGGCTGTCCTTGCCCGGGCACTACACAATGAGCTTCGCCCCCTACCACGGCGGACGTTTCGCGGTGGCCTATCTGGCGGGAGCTGCCGGGGCCATCTCCCGCTTGGAGATTCCATGCGAGCGCTGACCTTCCACGGCGTCGAAGATGTCCGGCTCACCCAGGTGCCGGACCCCACCCTATTGGACCCACGTGACGCCCTCGTGGTCCCCCTGCGTGCGGCCATCTGTGGTTCCGATCTGCATGCGGTGCAAGGCCGAGAGAAGGGGCTCGATACCGGCACTGTGCTCGGCCATGAGATCTACGGGGAGGTACTGGAGGTGGGCTCCGAGGTGCAGGAGATTGGCCCGGGTGATCGTGTCGTCGCGCCCTTCACCACATCCTGCGGCAAGTGCGTCCCCTGTCTTAACGGACTGACCGCACGTTGCGAACTCGGGCAGCTCTTCGGATGGAGCTCCAACGGCCAGGGGCTCCAGGGGACCCAAGCTGATCTGTTGCGAGTCCCTCTCGCTGACTCCACCCTGGTCCGAGTGCCCGCGGGGGTCTCCGGGGCGCGAGCCCTCTTGAGTGGCGACGTCCTCTCTACCGGCATGTTCTGCGCGCTGCAGGCCGGCGCCGCCGACTGTGAGACCCTTGCCGTTGTGGGTGCTGGGCCCGTAGGCCTGATGGCGGCCTTGTGCGCTCTGCACCTGGGAGCCGATCAGGTCTTCGTCCTGGATTCAGTTGCTGAGCGCTTGGAGTTGGCGGCCCGCTTCGGGGCCTCGCCCCTTTCGATCGTGGACGGAGCGGCCCGCAAGGAGCTCCTCAAGATTACCGCTGGCCGCGGAGTGGATGCGGTCTGCGAGTGCGTCGGCTCACCCGCCGCTAGCCGTGCGTCCATCGACCTCCTCCGGGCAGGAGGGACTCTCTCCGCCGTGGGTGTCCACACTGAAGACTCCTTCGCCTTCAGTCCGGGCGAAGCCTACGACAAGAACCTGACCTACCGGGCCGGTCGTTGCCCGGCCCGTGCCTTAATGGACACGACCCTCCCACTAGCCTTGGACACCACCTGGCCATTGGAAGAGCTCTTCACCCACCGCGTCCCGCTAGAGTCAGGGCCAGACGCCTACAGAATCTTCGGTGCGCGCGAAGACGGCTGCATCAAGGTCCTGCTGGAGTTGGGCTAGGGGACGGCGGAAGACGCCCGGCCATCAGCTCGGCTGCCGGACGGGTGATCTCCTCCTTATCGAGGAGCATCCGAACGATTGCCGTGAGAGGCGTGGCAAGCAGGGCCCCCACCAGACCCCAGACCATTCCCCAGAAGATCAAAGCCAGCAGAATGGTCACCGGATGGAGATCCATGGAGTCCCCAAGGAGTTTCGGCTCCAACCAATTCCCGACTGAGAACTGGAGGCCGCCGGGCAATGCAATAGCCAGAACCTGAACGGAAGTGCTGTAGTCCCCGAGGAGCACAATGGGCAGCGGCATGAGAGTGGCAATCAGGGATCCCACGTTGGGCACAAAATTCAGCAGGAAGGCGAACAGTCCAAAGACCAGCGCCATCTCAACACCAAGCAGGGTGAGAAGAAGCCAGACCCCCAATCCGGTCAGGGCCGAAACGCTCAGCTTGGTGCTCACGTAGCCGCGTATACGCTGCTCCACGTCACTCAGCGTCCGGTTGCGGGCGCTGCCGCGCGCGCTACCCGCCATGAGGAACATGACGAAGATGAGGACCAACATTCCCTGCGAGGTCAGGCTCACCAGCACGGACGCCAAGCTACCCAGCGTCGCCTGCGCCGCGCCACGGGCCGAGTCTTGAAGGGAAGCACCGGCCAACCACTCATCCAGGCCCAAACGCGCAACCAGACTGGACCCCTGAACGCGTTGTAGCAGCGCCTGCACGTTGGCCTGGTACACATCCTGATTGGCTTGCAGTTGATTGATGGAGCGGGCCACCAGGGTGCCGAACGCGGCCACAAGGCCAAGCCCCACGAGTGAACTGATCACAAACGCAATCGGAATGGGAACCTTCAGTCGTCGCGCCAGGAGACGGACCACGGGACCCAGAGCCACCGAAAGGAAGAATGCCAGGACGAATGGCACCAGCACGCCGCCCAACCAAACCAAAGCACCACCGGTGGCAACGGTAGCCAGAATGACCAGCGACAGGGTTTGCACCCGCTGGTGGTTTTGATCCGTTCCCAATGAGTTCATGCCAACCAACTCTTAAAGCGGGACCCTAGACGACGCCGTAAGCGAGCATGGCGTCGGCGACCTTGACAAACCCGGCTAGGTTGGCGCCCCGTACGTAGTCCACGCGGCCCGTTTCATCATCACCGTAGCACGTGCACTGGGCGTGGATCTTGGCCATGATGTCACGCAGGCGCTTGTCCACCTCCGCAGCCGACCAGGAATAGCGCTGGGCATTCTGGGACTGTTCCAAACCCGAAACGGCGACACCACCCGCATTGGCTGCTTTGCCCGGGCCGAAGTGCACACCGGCTTCACGGAAGACCAGGGCCGCGTCAGCCGTGCAGGGCATATTGGCTCCCTCTGCGACAATCTGGCAGCCTCCAGCCACCAAGGCGCGAGCATCGTCAGCGTCCAACTCGTTCTGGGTCGCGCAGGGCAGAGCCAGGTCACAGGGAATATCCCACGGGCGCTGGCCCGCCTGATAGTCACAGTTGAACCGCTCGGCATACTCACTGATCCGGCCGCGACGCACCTCCTTGAGGTCCTTCAAGAAGGACAATTTCTCGTCCGTCACACCCTCAGGGTCGTGAACGCGCCCACCAGAATCAGAGAACGAGACCACCGTTGCCCCCAGTTCCAGTGCCTTCTCTGCGGCGTAGATGGAAACGTTGCCCGACCCGGAAATGACGACGGTCTTGCCCTCCATCGTTTCCTTCTGGTCGCTGAGCACCTCGCGCACAAAATAAACGAGTCCGTAGCCGGTCGCCTCCTTGCGAATGAGGCTGCCGCCAAATGAGAGCCCCTTGCCCGTCATGGTTCCGACAAACCGGTTCTCGATGCGCTTGTACTGTCCGAACAGGTAGGAGATCTCCCGGGCGCCCACACCGATGTCACCAGCGGGCACGTCCGTATCCTCACCAATATGCCGATACAGCTCGGTCATCAGGGACTGGCAGAAGCGCATGACCTCTGCGTCCGACTTCCCCTTGGGATCGAAATTGGACCCACCCTTACCACCGCCCATGGGCAGGGTGGTCAGCGCGTTCTTCAGGCACTGCTCAAAGCCCAGGAACTTCAGGATTCCCTGGTTGACGGTCGGGTGGAACCGCATCCCCCCCTTGTAGGGGCCGATGGAGTTGTTGAACTGAACCCGCCAGGCACGATTTACCTGAACCCCGCCGTTGTCGTCTTGCCAGCAGACACGAAAAGAGATGATCCGGTCCGGTTCCGTGATGCGCTCCAGAATGTTGACCGTACGGTAGCGCTTTTGCTCCAACAGAAAGGGCATGACGCTCTCGACGACCTCTTGGACTGCCTGGTGAAACTCGGGCTCACCGGGGTTGCGCACCACGAGGCCGGCCATGAAGTCCTCAACCTCGTCCTTGCGGGAAACACTAGCTTGGGTCGCCATGGGCCTCGATCCTTCGTTTTTGGGTAGCAGACAACTCTGGGCAGGTCCGAGCTAGACGAATGGTGTCACGCCCGGTACGGCCACGGTGCACTCTGGAGCCGGCCCAAAGGCCAGTGATTCTGGGGTCAGGTCCAGGGTAGAGTTCCAGGCCTGCTCCCAAGTGATGGACTGGCCCGTATACGCAGCCAGTCGGCCCATGATGGCCATCATGGTCGAATTGGCCATGTAGTCACCATTATTAATGGGCTCGTCGTTGCGGATGGACCAGAAGAAAGCATCGTGTTCGTTCTGGTACATATCGTCTGAGCCACGCCGACGCTGGCTCCAATTCTTGGAAGCGTCGTTACGGTACCGCCAACGCTCACCATCATCCGTATGGATGCTGTGGCCCTGGATATTGGCCACGCCCTTGGTGCCATACACGTAGTCCGAGACATTCGACGCACAGCCACTCATCTGACGGCAACTGGAGAACCCCACGACTCCGTCCTCCCACTCGTAAACGGTATTGAAGTGGTCATAGATATTCCCAAATTTGGGATCCGTCCGTTTACTGCGTCCACCGCTTGAGGTGGCCTTGACGGGGTAGACGTTCCCCATGGCCCACGCCAGTTTGTCCAGGGAGTGGATGTGCTGCTCGGCGATGTGATCCCCGGAGAGCCAATCGAAATAGAGCCAGTTACGCATCTGGGTGTCCATGTCGGTCCAACCGGGCTGGGGCGTCCGATACCAGAGCTCGCCCGTGTTGTAAGTGCACTGCAGCGTGCGAATGTCGCCCACGGCACCCTCATGGATGCGACGGACGGTTTCCTGCTTCGCGAACTGATAGCGGTAGCAAAGACCGCTGACCATGCTCAGCCCCTTCTCTTCCGCCTTGCGCGTTGACTCGATAATCGAGCGCAGGCCCGTGGCGTCCACCGCCACCGGCTTCTCAACGAAGAGGTGTTTGCCGCGCTCCACGGCGTAGGCCACGTGCATGGGGCGGAAGAAAGGAGAGGTGGTGAGGAGCACGACGTCCACCGCCTCGATCACCTGTTTGTAGGCGTCAAAACCCACGAATCGATTCTCCGGGGGAACCTGAACACGCTCCTGGATGTCGGCGCTCGCCTGCAGGGTTTTGTGGCTATTCTCCAAGTGGTCCGAGAATGCATCCCCCATGGCCACAAGCACGGTTCCCTCATCCGCGCGCAAGGCCTGCGCGGCCGCACCTGTGCCCCGGCCACCACACCCGATGAGCCCCACGCGGAGGACACCATCACGCTTGCCGGCCTTTCTCTTGGCCATGGCCCATGGAGCAAGGGCTCCGGCAAGAGCTCCTGAGGCGCCGGTCTTGAGGACTAGACGGCGAGAAGGAATAGAAACCTTGGGGATGGTCATGCTGCGCTGGGGAGGGTGAGGCCTGAGAGATTCAGGCGGTCATCGGTGTCGGTCGTGTCTACGCGCCCCCATCATCGTGACCCACCCCTCAGATCCGCAAGACACTGTCTCAGCATTCGAAGGGTCCATCTCAAGAAGCATGGCCTCAACACCCTGCAAACCCTCGATGAACTGGTCGATGCCAGCGGGCCCTGCCACGCACAGAGCCGACGCAAGTGCGTCCGCCTGGGCTCCGGTTGGGGCGACAACTGAGGCCCTACGCCCCCCCAACAGGGCCCAACCTGTGCGGGGATCCAGGATGTGCGAGTAGGCCTGCCCTTCCAACCTGAGGGCTTGGTAGAGATCCCCCGAGGTGGCCACCGCCCCATGGGCCAAGACGAGATGCCGATCCGGGCTGGCATCAGGCCCCCAATCCAACGCAATGCGCCATCCCTCCTGGCCCGGGGGTGGCCCGGAGACAACCAAATCGCCACCTCCTTCCACGAGGGCGCTGTCGATACCGGCCTCTGTGATTACCGCCAGCGCCCGGTCCAGCGCAAAGCCCTTCCCGATTCCACCCGGGTCCAGGCCCATCCCCGCCCGCGTGGGCCAGACCTGGGAGTCCTCAGGGAGTAGCACCAGAAGATCCATCCCAACCTGCTCAAGAGCGCGGTCGATAGAGTCCGGCGCAGGCAATTCGCCCTGTCGGAAAGCGCGCCGCCAGAGCCGCACGAGTGGCCCCACGGTCAGGTCGAAAGCCCCATCCGTCTGGGCGTGTACCGCTCGAGCCACAAGGAGCATGGCCATCAAGTCGGAGCTCACCCGTACGGCCCCCGCTTCGGATTGAGGCCCGGTCAGCCGACGCAGTTCACTGGTGGGGTCGTAATCGCTCAAGACCCCATCGAGTTCACGAATGCGACCCAGGGCCTCAGTCATGACAGCCCGCGCGCGGGCCTCATCACGGGCGAAGAGCACAACCCGAAATTCGGTCCCCATTGCATTCGCCCGCATCTCATTGCGGACCAAGCGGCCACCGCCGCACCCCGCGCCAAAACAGCACAACAGGACAACAGCAAGTAGGTGTTTGCAGAACATATCCAACCGCCCCCGATGGGCGCCGTGTAAGGTGTGGCACAAGCTACCCGCGGCACCCATTCGACTCCATGCTCCAGCGCACCCTTCAATCCACACTCGGCCTACCGCTGCTTCTGTGCGTGATCAGCACGGGGTACTCCGCCCCCCAAGATCCACCCGCCCCCGAAGGCGCATACCCCACCGCGCCGGACGAACCCGGGCCGATCACCCCCTTGAAGGCCCCGGACATGGACGCTGAGGGGGGGCTGCTCGCGTATGAAGAGGTCCTCCCAGGTACCGATGTGGCCTTCACCCTCCTGCCCATTCCTGGCGGCACCTTCAAGATGGGCAGCCCCCCTGACGAACAGGACCGGGGTAGCGGGGAGAGCCCACAGCACGAGGTCGAAGTCGCTCCATTCTGGATGGGTAGGTACGAGGTGACCTGGGCTGAGTACCACGCCTGGCAATTCAAGTTGGACCAGGCCAGGCGCCAGGCGCCGGGCCCCAGCGATCCTTGGGCTGATGCCGTCTCGCGACCCACCCCTCCCTACGTTCCCATGGATTTTGAAATGGGGATCAAGGGGTGCCCTGCCGTATGCATGACCCAACTTGCAGCCAAGCAGTACACCCGTTGGCTTTCAATGAAAACCGGACGGTTCTATCGCCTGCCCACTGAAGCCGAGTGGGAGTACGCATGTCGCGCTGGAACGGTGTCAGCCTACTCCTTCGGTAATGACGTCGATGACCTAGAGGACCATGCGTGGTTCTTCGACAATGGTGATGATCGGTACCACCCTGTCGGTCAGAAGAAGGCCAACCCGTGGGGCCTGTTCGATATGCACGGCAACGTCGCCGAGTGGGTGCTCGATGCCTACGACGCCAAGTTCTATGCCGAAAGTGATTCAAATTCAGCGACACGGGTCAACTGGCCGACGGCGCTCTACCCGCGAGTCGTACGGGGTGGCTCCTGGGATAGCGACCCAGAGGATCTGCGCAGCGCCGCCCGACTGCGGTCCAAGAAGGGCTGGAAGGTCCAGGACCCGCAGCTACCGAAGAGCATCTGGTACCATACCGACGCGAGTTTCGTAGGGTTCCGCCTCGTGCGGCCCCTTACCCCTCCCGGCCAAGATGAGCGTGACCGCTACTGGGAGGCCGACCTGGAGAGCGTTCGTACGATTCAACTTAAACAGCGCCACGGCGGACGGTGATCCGCGCTCAGGGCGCGCCACCCCAAGCAAAACCCATGCCGCAGCCTCACTCCACACGCCGCTCGTTCCTCAAGACGTCAGCCTCCACAGCCGCAGCAGCCGGGACGATCCCAGCTCTTGCGTCGGCCCTGAGCCGCAGCCAGCCAATGGATGACCGCACGATCCGGGTCGCCCTCGTCGGTTGTGGCGGGCGCGGAAGCGGGGCCGCTCGCCAGGCCCTGTCCACGGCGGGCTCGGTTGAGCTAGTGGCCATGGCCGACGCGTTCTCTGATCGGCTGGAGGGCGCCCACAAGGCCATCTCCACCGCCGTACCGGGTCGTGTCAACGTGCCCGAAGAAAATCGATTCGTGGGATTCGACGCTTACGCCAAGGCCATGGACTGTGATGTCGACCTGGTCATTCTGGCGACCCCACCGGGCTTTCGCCCCATGCACTTTGAGCACGCTGTCAGTCTTGGCAAGCACGTGTTTATGGAGAAGCCGGTTGCGGTCGACGGCCCCGGTATCCGAATGGTTCTCGCAGCGGCCCAGGTGGCCAAGGATAAGGACCTAAAGGTGGGCGTAGGCCTTCAACGCCACCACTCTGCCAAGTACCAGGAGACCGTGAGGCGCATCCAGGACGGCGCCATTGGCGATGTGGTGCTGCTGCGTTCCTATTGGAATTCAGGTGGAGTATGGACGCGCCCTCGAATGGAAGGGCAGACCGAAATGGAGTACCAGATGCGCAACTGGTATTACTTCAACTGGCTCTGTGGGGACCACATCACGGAGCAGCACATTCACAACCTGGACGTGGCCAACTGGGTCAAGGGCGGCCCCCCGGTTACCGCTCAAGGCCAGGGAGGCCGCCAAGTCCGTGACGGCATCGACCACGGGGAGATTTACGATCACCACATGGTTGAGTTCACCTATGCGGATGGGTCGACTCTGCTCAGTTGCTGCCGACATATCCAAGGTTGCTGGAATAGCGTCTCCGAGCATGCTGCCGGGAGCCGCGGGACGGCCAACATCGGAGCCGGAAGAATCGATGCCGTGGGCGCCTCCCCATGGCGCTTTCGTGGTGAAGACCCCGACCACTATCAGGTCGAGCACGACGTTCTGGCCGCCGCCATCCGGGAGGGCACCCCGCACAACGAGGCTGAATACGGAGCCCACAGCACGATGACCTCCATCTTTGGGCGCATGGCCACCTACTCGGGTCAGCGCATCCAGTGGGATGCGGCCATCGGGTCGCAGACAGCCCTCGTTCCCGCCGCCTACGCCTGGGATGCCGCGCCCCCCACCGTCCCCGATGAGGACGGCCGCTACCCAATCCCCATGCCGGGCACGACCCCCGCGTTCTAGGGCCCCACGCCCCTACCCCGTAGATCCTCAATCCTCTCCCCTCTCATGGTCTCTAAATCTCCCGTCTGGTTTCTGCTTGCGTCGGCCCTAACCGCTGGGCTCCTCCTGCAACTCACCAGCGTTCGAGCGGCCACCACCCCCCTTCAGGACCCGGACACCGAGGACACCGAAGAGCATGAGGAGACGCCCATGGAGAAACAGATGGAGCGGGTGGAAGATGCCATGCGCTCCCTCCGACGCTCCGTACGGAAGCCCGAGTCGCGGGCAGACTCCCTGGCCCACGTGCAGGAGTGCCAGGAGGGTTTGCTGCTCGCCAAGGAGCTGGAGCCCATGATGTTGGCTCGCATTCCAGAGGCGGAGAAGGCGACCTTCAAACGGGATTTCAGGCTGGGAATGGTCGAAGCGTTGGAGACCTACCTGGAACTGGAGCGCGCCCTACTAGAAGAGCGAGACGACGACGCCAAGGATCTGTACAAGAAAGCCGCTGGCCTCGAAGATCCGGCCCACGAGATCTTCACGGAAGACGGCTAGAGTTTCGAGGGAGCGGCGGCCACCAACCGGCCTTCAGCAAGCTGTAGCAGCCGGGGTGCCCTCCGTGCCAGCTCAGCGTCGTGGGTTACGAGCAAGAGCGTCCCTCCGGAATCGTGATAGGCGGTCAACTGCTTGCACACAAGTCCAGCGCTCTCGGGATCCAGGTTGCCCGTTGGCTCGTCGGCGAGCAGCACCTCGGGCTCGGCCGCCAGCGCGCGCGCGAGGGCCACACGCTGCCGCTCCCCGGCGCTGAGTTGCTCCGGCAGATGAGACGCTCTCTCTCCCAGGCCCAACTCACCCAGGCGACTCAAGGAGCGACGGTCCGCTCCCGCCCCGGGGTCGCCCAGAGCCACGTTGGCCTGGGCACTGAGGTAGGGAACCAGGTGCATGGATTGAAATGCGAAGCCCAACCGAGCGCGCCTGATCCGCCTGCGCTCGCTGCCCGACAAGGCGTACAGGTCCTGACCGTCGAACCGTACGCGGCCCGAGGTGGGGGTCAGCATTCCTCCCAAGGCCAGCAGGAGGGTGGACTTCCCCGAACCACTAGGCCCGCAGAGGGCGACGAACTCCCCGCGCGCCAGGTCCAGATTGACGTCGACCAACGCGGGCCCCTGACCTCTGTCCGGGAGATAGCCATGGCTAAGTGCTGAGGCGGCCAGCATGGAATCCGAATCAGCCATGGCGCAGAAGCCTCACGGGATCCTGACGCAGGCACCAGAGCGTGGCCGGCAACGAGGCGATGAGGGCAAAAAGCGGCGCGCCAAGCAGAGCCCCAAGCCAGAGGGGCCACCCCGTGTGCAACTCCGTCACCGCGCGAGTGAACAGATCGGGTCCGTACCGTTGAGCCAGGCCCTCCCCCAGGGCGCAGCCAGTCAGGGCGCCCGTGCACCCGATCACGACGGAGCGTCCCAGGAGCATCGTCGCCACGCGCAGGGGGCTGTGCCCCAGGGCTCCGTAGACCCCCAACTCCTCACGCCGATCGCGCACGTTCAAGGCCCCTAGCGCGGCGATCAATGCCCCCGCCAGAAGAACGAACAACGGGCTGAACAGGGCCAGCGTGCCTTCGGCAAGTTGCCGTTGATCACGGCGTGCGTCGGCAGCGTCTTGTCGCCGTAGAACAATCGTGCCGGGCAGAAGAGGTGCGAGCTCTTCGCGCAACAGACCCAGAGGGTCCTCGACCTCCTCGCCGCAGTGACACTCAAGCGCTTGAATCTCGTTGAGCCTCCCAGGCATTCCTAGCCATACTTGCGCGTCCACCATCGACACGTAGATGGTTCCGTCTTCAACCGTCCCGCTTTCCGTGAGGCAAGATTGCACCCTGGCCTCATGACCCAAAACCGAAAGAGAGTCTCCCACAGCAACGTCCAGAAGTCTGGCGATAGTCCCACCTACAACCGCCTGACCCGATTCGAGCACTTTACCGAAGACGGGCTTCATCACCTGCCCACCCTTGAAGCGCTCACCCTCGATCCCCACGAGGAGCACGCTCACACCTTCCACCTCGACGCGCTGTTTGAGCAGGGGAACCAGTCGGTTCGCCACAGCCTGGTCATGCACGCGGTCCATGTAATCAGCGGGGATGGAGTGATCGGAATACCCACGGGCCCAGTAGCCAGCCAGATCCGTCTTGTCTGACAGGATCAGCACGTTGAGGCCGACGTCGCGCTGGATCAGGCGCGTCTCCTTCTCCCCCGCCCTGGCGAGCGCCAAGGCCACGACCACCAAGGCGACGGCGATGCCAACGACCATTGCTCCGAGAAGCGCCCCGACCCAACGATGGCGCAGCTCCTGAAAGATGAGGCGGAGAACGCTCATGACTGGCGATTACGCGTAAAGACCCAGACGCACAGGCACACGATCACAGCGACGAATAAAAGGAAGGCACAGACAACGAGGTCTCTTACATTAGGCGCCCAGGAGCCGGGTGAGGGACGGGGCTCACCTGGCGGCTCCTCGAAGGACCAGTCATCACCCACCACGGGGCGCAGAGAATTGGAAGTCACGGCGGGCTGAGACGCTTCACCCCCGGAGGACGGAAGTGATGCGGCTCCTTCAACAAGTGAAGACTCGTTATAGCCGAGCAGCAAGGCGGCTACACCGCCGGTTGAACCCGATCCCCGGTGGCCGGTTTGTACCTGTGCGAGAATGCGCTGGACCTCCGCAACGACCAATGGGCTCTCCGGATCGAACCCCAGGCTGGTGGCCGCTCGGCGTTGCATGGTCGGCGTCCAACGAAGGGGAAGGCTCGGTTCGCAGAGCCACTGCCGATCCGTATCGCACTCGCAAGAAGAGCCCACAAGGGCCAACTGGGTCACCAATTCCGTCTCGCGGATGGACTCTCCAAAAAGGACATCCCCGGCGCGTTTGGCTCGGCCGTAGAGAACAGCCACGGCTGGACGCTGTAGCGGGTCGGACAAGCCCATGCTCCAGAGGCTCACAGGCGTGGCCTTCTGCTCGGCGACACTAATACGTCGGATACGGGCCGGGTGCTGGAGGGGTCTGGGCAGGGAAGGCGCGAGCCGCCTCAACGCACCCACGGCGGCCTCCACTTCGGCAAGTGCCGCTGTGTTGGCCGCGGGGTCCTCGCCCTCAAAGATCCACATGGAAGCGAACGTGCTCAGGGCCTCCTCAAGCCACTCCGCGCGCAGCGGAGAATCGAGAGCCCAGTCAATCGCGAAGCGCAGCTCATCCTCCGGCCCACCGACAGGGTGCCGCGGCACAATCAGTGGCGGGAGGTCGGCTCCGGTCAGGAACCAGGATGAGTCGAGTCCGGCATCCCGGAGTAGGCCGAGCCATCCCCCGCCAGTCGTCCGAGACGCATGCAGTCCCGTCACACGCAGGTTGCTGTCCTGGCACAGCACAGCGCCCAAGGTGGAGAGCTCCTGAGAGAGGACGGCTCCTTCCAGATCGGCTGCCGACTCCACCCATGTAAGCACGTACTCATCCGGCTTGAGGTTCACGAACCCAATGTCCCGAATGGTGTAACGGCAGATTACCGAGGCCGCGCCCATACCCAGCAGGGCGAGAGCCGCATGGGTGCGCATCAGTGGGCCTCTTGGGGCAAGAAGCCCATGGAGGCTTCGATCCAGGACCCGCATGAGCACCCGCCTCCGCCTTCGGGTGAGAGCAACATGCCATTGCCCGGGATGGTGCTAATCCAACAGTCTGGTCGTAGCCGACTCCAGGTAGAGGAGCCGCCTTCCTCAGTATCCCAAACACAAAGGTCTCCTGCCCGCAGGATCAGGGTGTTGGAAGTGGCCGCGTAACTTCCGCACTGATGCCCTTCGGGGAACGCCATGTCCAAGATCTCGCCGGTCTCCAGGTCGAAGACCCCCGGTCGCGCGTAGACCTTCCCACCCACGAGGGCCGGTCGGGAGAGGTGTTTGCCGTGGTGGTCGGCCTCCCATGCGTACTTGTTTCGCCAGCGGCTCTCGCCCGTGTCCGCGTCGAAGGCGTAGAGCGCTGAGTGGCCACCGCTCGACGAGAGCAGAACCAGATGCCCGTCGGTGTGCGCCAAATAGAATGCCACGGTACCGGCCATGGGCTTGGCCTCCCGCTGCCATAGCAGCTCACCGCTGAACACATCCAGGCACACCAGGGCCAGATCCGACCACAGGTCCGCCCCGTCCAGTCGCCCCGAGGCGGGATCCAGGTCCGGATGACGCGCCTCAACAAACCAGATGCATCCATCCGCAATCGTCAGGGTCGCATCGAGAATTCGACCGCCCTCGTAGGTCCACGATGGGGCCCCGCTTGATTTCCTCAGAGCAAACAGCGCGTGGCTCGCGATCTTCTTGGCCGGCTCACCATCGTGACCGTCATACCAGGCGCTGGACCCCCACCATGCCGTGTGCTGGGCGCCACCGGGTGTCGCGGTACCAATCAAGTGATCGTCGATGGATGCCACAAACCCCCAATCGCCCACAACCCCACGCGGGACCTGATAGGTCTTCAGTAGTCGTCCGTCTTCTGCTCCTAGACGCTCAACCCTCTGCCCCATGGCCACAAAGAGGCTCTGTTCATCGGCGCACCAGTTCGATGAAGACCGGGGGATATTGAAGCGCGCCAGTTCAGGACGCTCCTGATTCCAGAGTGGCTGACCGTTATGCCCATCAAGCGCGATGATGCGTTGATGCCCCTGGAGGAAGAGTCGGCCCGCCACCGCCAACGGAGAGGGCTTGCGGTTCTGGCGGTCGGTCTGGTAGCGCGGTCCCGGGCGGCCGACCCAGACCAGATTGAGATCGTCGACTCCGTGCGCGCCCGCCAACTCCTCACCACCAAAGGCTGAGTTGTCGGGGGAGGCATACATGTGAGTCCAGGAACCAGCCCCCTCAAGCTCGCCCCGCAAGAGGAGCCTGAAGCCTTCGACGTCGGTCGTTGCGGACCATGAGGCGCCAACCTCCAAGCCGCTAGCATCCAGGCCAAGAGGCAGCCACGCCATTCCTCCGGAGGGCCGCAGGGATTCCAGGATGCCGCCCTGCAACCAATCACGCGCGCTCTCCAGGCAGCTAGGGTCCACCAGCAAGGTATTGACCGAGCAAGGCGGAAGGTCGGGCGTCACTCCGCTTGGAATGCAGTGCACGTTGACTCGCTGTCCATGGAGACCCGCTTCAAGCAGAACCTCCCGGAGGGCGTGGGCTCTTTTCTTGGTTGCCGCGACGACCAGAACTTGCGCCTCGGTGTGGCGCACTCCATCCAACCAAGGGCCCTCTGCGCTGGCCCCAAGAACCACGACGATCCCACGGCCCGGGTCCGCTTCACGGAGGATCTTCGACCACGGCTCCCGGGCCGCACCACCCAGCAGGCCTGGAAAACCCAGGTCGAAGTGCGTGTCGCACTCCAGCACGGGGCCCCTCAAACCGGCCGACTCCAGGTGGTAGGTGTACAAGGTCTGGGGAAGCAGAGCGTGGGTCGTCAACTCGTGATGCCGAGCAACTTCAGAGGAAGACACGATGACCTGCTCCCCTCGGGGACTCACCAGAACCCAGCGTAGCTGTGCAGCGGATGGCAGATGAACCCGCAGTCGCGCTCGCCCCTTGACGGGAAAATCGATGACAGGCCCGCCCGCCAGGATCAGATCCGGCCCATCTTCAGGGGCAGGCCCGGCGACCTGCGTGGGCGGAGGTGCGGGTCCAGGGAATAGGGCCTGCTTGCGCTGATAGCGGCGCAGGATCTCGTCAGCGGTCAGTGCGTCCGTCCAGACGGCGAGTTCATGCAGAGCCCCATCGAGCCGGAAGAACTCATCGTCATCCCTGTAGGCTCCAGCCTGATAGAAGGCCTGATCGGGATACTGGATGGCACCTGACTGAGCCGTGGTCTCCGCGACGGCCTCCCCGTCCACGTACAGGCGCATGACCCGTCCATCGTAGGTGCCTACCACATGGTGCCAGCCACGCAGGGTCATAGACTGGGGAGCCACAAGCCAGGTCATGGGCCCGGCGCTCGCAGTGCCCTTGATGGCGAAGCCAAAGCGGTCCTGCCTGAAGCCCAGCACCCACCCCCGCTCATATTCGCCGTTGTCCTGCATGGCTCCGATGAGGNGAAGTCTGCCCGAGCAGAGAGGGGGATCTCCTGGGTGCTGCCGTCCAATTCCAGCGCGTGCAGTTCGCCAGCCTGGATCAACTCCAGAGGCCCGCGAATATGTGCCGCCGGCCCATCGGGGCGCCCTAGGTTCAAGACCCAGGGGTGGGTAAATGGGTTGCCCTCGCGGAGCGGCCGATGCTCAATGGTCGGCTCCTGGAAGAGGTAGTGGTCCAGCAGGTCCGGGTCAGCGTCCGCGGGGAAAGCCGGTGGTTCAGTCAGGCTAGAGGGGATAGCCCGGGCCAGATCGTCACGCACTCGGCCAGGGGCGGCGTCGTCCTCCGCGAAGGCCATCAAAACACCTTTGTCGGTAGCGACGAACAGTTGGCTCTCCGTGCAGGCCAAACCATGCACCCGCCCTGGCACCTCCGCTTCCCAGACGAGCGCTCCGCTGCCTCCACCCGCCCCATGCCTCCAAGGACCAGCCAGGAACCCACCATGATGAGGGAATCCGAACACGAGGTCTCCACGGTCCAGAGGATCGACTGTGTCGGGCGGTCCAAGGCGCCGAGCTGTCCAGGGGAGAGCATGTAGGCCACGTGCTCCCCCACCACCATGGCGGTCCCCTTGGAATAGCTTGCAACGGACTCTCCACCGGTCCCCTTAGAATCGGTGATCCAGCCATCCTTGTTTCCCGGACCGTGCAGGACTCCACCCTCCGGATCGATGATGCAGAAAGAACCACCACCTCCCGCGAGGGAGCCTCGAGACTCTCCACGCACATGATCGAGAAGGAGAGGTGCAACACGCCCCTGAGGAACCACCAAGAGATCGCCGGCAACCGCCATGGTTCCTTCGAGGGTCATCCCCGCACCGAGTGTCCTGCGGTAGCAACCGGGTGCATCCACTGAGCCCGTTTCGGCGTCCACTGCGATGATCGCGCTCGACTCCCAAGGGAGGAGGGACGCGCCAAACACGGCTCGCTCTCCAATGACGCAAACCCCCGTTCGGACAGGATGGGTCGAGATCATCCTGCCGTTGTTCCAAATGCGTGCCGCATCCGGCTGGCCGGCCACACGCCAGACACGCTCGCCACTGATCGCATCCACGCAATAGGCGGAACCATCGTCACTGCCAAAAAACACGCGCCCACCCTGCACGTGGGGAGTTACACGTACGGGTCCACCCACGGGGTGGCGCCAGAGAGTCTGACCACTCACCGCATCGAGGCAGAATACAGCGTCTTCACTGGAAGACCCGAAGTAGACCCGCCCCGCGGCCACGCTTGGATGAAAGACTGGATCGTAGTTCCGCATGGAACTCAGACCCGCAAGCCCGGCGTACGCGTCCCACCGCGCGGGGCCAGGCCATGCCGGGGAGGGCCCGTGTGTCGAGGCCCAACTCCATTGGGGCGCGAGTCGGGGCACTTCGAGCGTCGAGGGCGACACGCCGCTGCGCCGCAGGTCCCCTCGATGGGTGGGCCAATCTGTGCGCGTGCCCTCCTGGGGAGCCCACGCGCTGCCCCTCTCGGTGAGCACAGTCAGGCCCATGAGGAGACAGATGAAGAAAGAGAACAGGGCGCGCATGGCTTACATGATTCTACGGATTGCCCACCCGCCAATGGCGGCCCTGTCTATAGAATCCCGGCCCATGAAGGGTCCTGGCCTGTTCCTGATTATCTCCGCCTCAGCGCTCCTGGGAGGGGTGTGGTACAGCCAACGCGCCCACTATGGAGGACCGGACCAAGACGCCGGTTCCACCCTGACCCTGTACGTTGCGGCCGGTGTTCGGCGACCGATCGATGAACTCCTTAAGGAGTATGAGCGTGAATTCGGGGTCCGTGCGCAGGTGCAGTATGCGGGGTCCGGGACCCTGCTGGCCAATATGGAGGTGGCCCGCAAGGGCGATCTCTACGTGCCCGCCGATCAGGCCTTCATCGAACGGGCCAGAGCGAAGGGGCTCATTCGAGAGTCCCTGCCTCTTACGGGGCAGCGCCCGGTCATTGCCGTAGCCAAAGGCAACCCACTGAATATCTCCGGTGTTCAGGATCTTTTGACCGATGGGCTGCGCCTGGGCCTCGCTCAGCCGGAGGCGACGGCCATCGGAACCGTTACGAAAGAAGCCCTGCATAAGGCCGGGTCTTGGAATGCGGTCCGAGCCCATGCCCTGGTGGTCAAGCCCACGGTGACGGACCTGGCCAACGACCTCTCGCTGGGAGCTCTGGACGTGGCGATCTTATGGGACTCGACCGTCAATCAAATACCCGGACTGGAAGCTATCGAGGATCCCGCCTTCGCGGAATCCAACTCGTCCGTACTCGTGGGCGTCATCGCCAGCTCCGCTCATCCCACCGCCGCATTGCGCCTGGCACGGTTCCTCTCAGCTCCAGACCGGGGTGGACGGACGTTTATTGCACACGGCTTCCAACCATCCCAGGGCGACCCATGGTCCGAGATTCCCTCCCTCGACCTCTTCTGTGGCGCCATGCTGAGGGGAGCCATTGATAGTGCCCTCGACCGTTTCGCTGAGAGGGAGGGAATTGAAATCCGTCGCACCTACAACGGCTGCGGGGTATTGGTCGCTCAAATGAAGGCCGGAGCTAATCCCGACGCCTATTTTGCCTGTGACGAGGCGTTCCTTGACGGTGTGCAGGCGCGTTTCCATCCCGGCCGAGTCATCAGCAGCAACGCCCTGGTGCTGATTACGCAGCCCGACAACCCCCTCGGCCTCCATGGATTGGATGATCTACTGCGGCCAGGCCTCCGGGTTGGACTCGGGGATCCCGACAAGTCCGCATTGGGCGCCCTAAGTCAGCGGGTGCTGACGAACGCCGGCTTGACTCAACGGCTATCAGACACGGGCAACGTTCGCGTCTGGACGCCTACTGGCGACATGCTCACCAACCAATTGCTCACAGGAGCGCTCGATGCTGCGCTGGTCTACGCATCCAACACGGCCAAGGCCGCGGTGCAGGTCGTGGAACTTGGCCTCCAAGGCGCGCGGGCTCGCCAGCCGTGGGCGTTGGCAAAGGAGACGAGGCACCTCTTTCTCCTTGACCGACTCTATCGGGCCCTCACCGATGAAAAACAGCGCGCGCAATTCGAAGGTGTCGGCTTCGCGTGGGAGCTTGGGTCATGAGCGTGCTTGGGCCGGGCCGCAGCACGGGCGATAGGATCTTCTTCGGCACCCTTATCGGTCTCGGCATCGCCTACATCTTGATGGTGTTGGGAATGTTGGTAGCTGACGCCTCCTTCACCACCCCCGCCGCAATGGCAGCGGCTTTGGCCAAACCCGAGATACGGCACGCTTTTGGTCTGTCCTTCACCACGGCGACGGTCACAGCCATCCTCTCCGTGTGGTTCGGCGTCCCCATCGGCTATCTCATGGCGCGGCGTAATTTCCCGGGGAAGAGCCTCGTGGATGCGATTCTGGACGTGCCCATCGTGCTGCCCCCGATGGTGATTGGACTCTCCCTCCTGATCCTCTTCCAGACCGGGCTGGGCCGACAATTAGAGTCCGGGTTTGCGGCCCTGTTTGGGGTTGGCATTACCTATGAGGTGCCCAGCATCATCCTGGCTCAGTTTGCGGTCTCCTGCGCCTTCGCCATCCGAACCCTACGAGTCACCTTTGATCAACTGGATCCGCGCTGTGAAGACGTAGCCCGCACCCTCGGCTGCTCTTCGCGCCAGGCTTTCTGGCACGTGGTCCTTCCGTCCGCTTGGAAAGGCGTACTAAGCGCAGGCCTACTGGCGTGGGCTCGCGCCCTCGGTGAGTTCGGGCCGGTGCTTGTCTTTTCTGGCGCAACACGCATGAAGACGGAGGTTCTGCCGTCGACGGTCTTCCTTGAATTGTCCGTGGGTGATCTGGAAGCGGCCGTGGCTGTCTCCCTGATCCTCGTTGCGGCCGCGGTGGGCTGCCTCCTCCTTGGACGGCTGCTTGGTTTGAAGGTGGGTCGATGAGCCTGCGCCTTGAGCAATGCAGCGCGAGGGTTGGAACGTTCAACCTGGGGCCGGCGGATCTGGATCTGCCAGGGGGTGCCTACGGGGTCTTGATGGGTCCCACCGGCAGCGGCAAGACCACCTTGCTTGAGTTGATCGCCGGTCTAGCACCCCTCACATCCGGACGCCTGAGCATAGCCGGCCAGCCCTCCAACGAGCTGCGACCCGCGGATCGGGGGATCGGCTATCTACCCCAGGACGGAGTCCTGTTCGACACCATGACCGTGGCTGAGCATCTCGATTTTGCGCCACGCTTCGGCGGCTGGACCCAGGCCCGCCGGCAGCAGCGTGTCGAAGAGTTGGCGGAGCGACTCGGGCTCAACTCCCTGTTGAAGCGCAAGCCGGAGGGGCTATCGGGCGGGGAACGTCAGCGCGTGGGCCTGGGCCGGGCGCTGGCGGGCAGACCCAAGCTACTCTTACTGGACGAGCCACTCTCCGCACTGGACGTAGAGATGCACGCAGACCTCGCCCAATATCTGGCGACGATTCGCGACGACCAAGACGTAACCGTGCTGCACGTCACCCACAATCCCCAGGAAGCCGACCTCTTGGGCACCCATCATTTTCGCCTGAATGAAGGTCGGATCCTTCCTACCTCATGAAATTGACCGTTGAGTGGATGTCCCAGTTGCGAGTGGCTGCCGGGAGTGCTCAGCAGCTCCTTGATTGCCCGGATGGAACCCGCCTGACCGAGGCCCTTGAGCAGGCCCTGGCAGAGCTGCCCCCGGATAGGGCACTCGCACTGCGGCCTCTGTTGCTGGCCGACGAGGGCCTCAGTTCCACACTCTTAATAGCGGTGGACGGCGTACAAGTCCCCTGCGGAACGGATCCCGAACTCACGGCTGGGGCGACGGTCCTCCTCTCGAGCCCCATCGCCGGAGGATGAGCATGCAGCCCGATCAGGTACCCGCACTCAGTGCACATGAAAGGGAAGTCTACTCCTGGCAACTCACGGTTCCAGGCCATGGGGAAGCCGGACAGCTAGCGCTACGAGGAGCTAGCGTGCTCGTCTCCCGCGTGGGTGGGCTGGGTTCGGCCGTCGCCCTGGAGCTGGCTGCCGCTGGGGTTGGGCGTCTGATTTTGGCCCACGCGGGAGACGTCCAACCGAGCGACCTCAATCGACAGCTACTGATGACTCATGACTCGATTGGGAGCCCTCGGATCGAATCCGTGGAGCGACGCCTGAAGGAGCTCAACCCGCGCCTTGAAACCCTCTGCGTTGCCGAGAACATCCAGGCGGACAACGTGGAGAAATTGGTCGCTGAGTGCGACCTGATTGTGGATTGCGCCCCGCTGTTTGAAGAGCGTCTCCTGATGAACCGTGAAGCCGTGCGTACCCAAACGCCCATGGTGGAGGCCGCCATGTATGAACTTCAGGCTCAGCTCACCACGATCCTTCCAGGCATGACGCCCTGCCTGGCCTGCATTACCCCCCACAGTCCACCTGCCTGGAAGAGGCGCTTCCCCGTGTTCGGTGCGGTCTCCGGCAGCGTGGGATGCATGGCTGCCATGGAAGCCATCAAGGTCATCACGGGCAATGGGGAGCCACTGGCCGGGCGACTCTTGACCTACGACCTGCGGGACATGTCATTCCGCAACCTCACGATCCAAAGGCGACCCGACTGTCCCGTGTGTGGCACGACGCCCTAAGACATCCAAGGCCACCCCACCCCACGCAACAATAGACCTACCCGGAGCCTACTTGCCCACAGTCCTTCTCCTGTCCGTCGTTCTGCCAGCTATCTGCCTGCCCGCGCAGGATCTCCAGGACTACGGCACGCCGCCCCTCACCGCACCGTTCACAAAACTTGACACGCTGTGCGTCAATGACTGGTGGGCCCGAGGACCCTCGCCGATAGTCGAGACACGCGTGCCCAGAGAGCAGGTGATCGCTTTCGGGATCTACACCGTGCACGCAGGATCCCTGAAGCTCACGGCGCAGCTCTACCCTCTGTACCCACGGGAGACCCGGACCGTTCGACTGGAGCTCCTTCGAGATGGAGAGTGGAAGGAGGAGGCGCGAGCTGAGGTCCACGACCTGGGCTGGTCCGCCCTCCTGCGAGTGGACGGCTGGAGTGCCGACCAGGATGTGCCGTACCGTCTCCGGCATGGTGAGGAGGCCCTGTACCAGGGCTCCATTCGCCGCGACCCCACCGATAGCAATGAGATCACTGTCGCGGCCCTCTCCTGTAACTCGAGCAGGGACCGCGGCCTTCGGCCGCGCTACGTACGCAACATTCTCTGGCATGATCCTGACCTGGTGTTTTTCGCTGGCGACCAGAGCTACGACCACAGGGAACACACGGCGGCCTGGCTCAAGTTCGGCCTGCAGTTCAAAGAGGTTTTCCGCGACAGGCCGTGCATCACCATCCCCGACGACCACGACATCGGCCAGGCCAACCTCTGGGGAGAGTCCGGCAAGGTCGCCAAGCTCCGCGGCAGCGCTGACGGCGGCTACAACCACCATCCTGATTACGTGCGCATGGTGGAGCGTTGCCAGACGGCCCACCTCCCTGATCCGGTGGATCCACGTCCCGTCGGCCAGGGCATCGGCGTGTACTTCACGAACCTGCGCCTCGGGGGCATCGATTTCGCCATCCTCGAGGACCGCAAATTCAAGTCGGGGCCAGCGGGCAAGATCCCCAAGCAGGGCCCCCGCCCCGACCACATCACGGACCCCGACTACGACCCTGCCAGCATCGATCTGGAGGGTCTGGTGCTACTCGGGGAGCGCCAGCACGCCTTCTTGCGGAGTTGGGGCCAAGCCCGGGAGGGTGTCCGCATGAAGGTCGTCTTATCCCAGACTGGGTTTTGCGGCGGAGCCCACCTTCATGGAAGTCGGGACAACCGACTCTTCGCCGACCTGGACAGCAACGGTTGGCCCCAGAGTGGCCGCAACGAGGCCCTGCGCTTGATCCAGGCGGCGGGCGCCATCCACATCGGGGGCGACCAACATCTCGCCACCGTCATCCAACACGGCATCGATAAGCACCGTGACGGGCCCTGGGCGTTCATCGTACCCGCCTGCGTAAACACCATTTATGGCCGTTGGTGGAGCCCGGACAACGACGCGCCCGGTGAAGCCCGTGACCCGGCCTCGGCGCTGCCCTTTACCGGGGACTATTGGGATGGCTTCCGGAATCGCATCACCATGCACGCCTATGCCAATCCCGATGCGGAGACCAATGGGGAGGGGTATGGGTTGATCCGCCTGGACAAGCGCGCGGGGGAGGTCACTTTTGAGTGCTGGCCACGCATCGTGGACGTGAGCGCCCCCGATGCAGCCCAGTTCCCCGGCTGGCCCATCTCCTTCCCGATCCGCAACCGGTAGGCCTCCCGGTTGAAGAGGCTCTGGCCTGCTCCGACTACGGCTACGGTTGAGATTCTCAGGCCGGGATGAACTCGTTCTTGCGGTGATGGGCCGCACGGCTCGCCTGAACCAAAAACTCGCACGGAATGGTGATCTGATTGGGCCAAGCACTTGATCCGGGCGGATCCGCAGCGCAACATGGTTCGCTTCGAGTTCCGCCCTCCCCCTCCGCCTCACCATCCCCCCCCCGTGAGCCTAGCCAAGCAACTCCGCCCCCTCCTTCCTGCCCGTGCCCGAGGCCGAGGGAACGATACCGTCGAGTTCATCGTCATTGACGATCACGACTCCACTCAGGTTCGCGCCACGGTTCACGGGCACGAATCCCAGGAGGTCCTGCTGCGACTGACTCCGCCTGCAGCCTGGAGCGTCTCGTGCACCTGCCCTCTCTTCAAGAAGACCGGCGCCTGCAGGCACCTGTGGGCCGTGGTCAAGGAAGTGGATGAACGTGGCCTGGAGATCGTCACCGCGGTTGACCTAGAGGCCAAGGATGCGAGCATCTCCACCCTCGACCCCTCCCGCGAGGTCTGGCGGGGCCGGTTGGGCAGCGTGCACAGCGAACTTGAGAAAGCCGCCCCCGATCCCTGGGACGGACTCGTCCCTAGCCGTGTCTCTGCCGGGTTTCAGTTCCTCTACGTCCTAGACCTCGACGATACCGCCAGCGGTCGTGGGTTGGTCCTGCGCCCCTTCTGGCGTGAGCGCCACCGCAACCACCGCTGGAGTCGCCGACGCCCCTACGACCCCGAGGCAGAGGACGCGGTCGAACTCACGGACCCAACCGACGTGCGCATCTTCCGCGCCCTACGCGTCGCCCGCCGCTCCGCATGGACAGCCTCCTCGCACCTCTCCAGCTTTGGTGGCAGCGGAGCCTGGTGGCTGGATGATGCCGAAACGTCGGAGGTCATTCCCCTCTTGTGCGAATCGGGCCGGGCCTATCTACATGCCGGCGGTGAAGAGGAGACCGAACCCCTGCAATTGGATACGGATGAACCCTGGGCCTTTGGAGTCAGGCTGGAGCGGGACGAAGATTCACAGCGCGCTAGCCTGCACGGCTACCTGGCCCGGCGTGAGGAGACCATGGACATCGAGAGTCCGCTCCTCGTCCTGGAGGCGGGCTTCCTGTTCACCCCCCAGCAAGTGACGCCCATCGACGCTCGCGGAGCATGGCCTCTGCTTCAGACCCTGCGTACGGATGGCCCGCTTGCCGGGCCGCTCGAGGACGCGGGGGACCTGGCCCAGCGGGTACTTGACCTGCCGGGGCACCCCCTCCTCGCGGGTGAAGGTCTGCACCTCGCGGAGCCCCGCTCACCATTCCCCCACCTGCGCATCTCCGCGCCCGGCCCAGAACGTGCCCCGCTGACCTGTCAGATTCAATTCCAGTACGGCGACACCTTTGTCGACCTGGGAGAGGCCCGCGGCGCCGTGCGCGAGAAGGAAACAGGCCTGGTCGTGCGCCGGGCCTGGCACGAAGAACGCGACGCTCTACGGTCATTCCTTCTGTCCGGAGGCCGTCCTGCGCCAGAGGGCGATGGCATCAGTGGACGCGTGGATGCCGCAGACCTCGACGAAGTGGTGCTGCGCTTGACCGGCCTCAATTGGTCGGTAGAGGTTGGCGGAGAGCTCTGCAAGACGGGCGGCGCACTGACACTGCGCGTCTCCTCGGGGATGGACTGGTTCGACCTCGAGGGCGAGGTGGATTTCGATGGCAGCCTGGTCCCCATCCGCCACCTGCTCACGGCCCTAGAGAAAGGAGACCGTAGCCTCACGCTGGAAGACGGCACTGTGGGCTACCTGCCGGATGACCTTCGGCGGCAGTGGGGCGTACTCTCAGGTCTAGCTCGACGAGAAGGCGACGGACTCCGCTTCCACAAGAGCCAGGGATGGCTCCTAGATCGGCTTCTGGCCGGCAAGCCGGGGGTCTCATGGGATGAGAAGTTCGGTCAACTGCGCGACACATTGAGCGCCTTCAGCGGACTCGTGGAAGAAGAGGAAATCGAGTCCTTCCTTGGCGAGCTCCGGTCCTATCAGCGCACCGGGCTCAACTGGTTCCGCTTCCTCCGCGACGTCAACTTCGGAGGTTGCCTGGCGGATGACATGGGCCTGGGTAAGACCATTCAGGTCCTGGCCCTGCTGGAAGACCGTCGCACTAACCGCGAAGGCCATCTGCCTTCGCTTGTGGTGGTACCCCGCTCGCTGATGTTCAACTGGCGGGCAGAAGCCAAGCGCTTCACTCCAGACCTCAAGGTACTCGACTATACCGGCCCTCAGCGCGCGGAGTTCCTCCCGATCCTTCCAGATCAGGACATCATCCTCACCACATATGGGACCCTGAGGCGTGACATCCACAACCTCAAGGACATCCTCTTTGACTACGTCATCCTCGACGAAGCGCAGGCCATCAAGAACGCCACCAGCCACTCCGCCAAGGCGGCACGCCTCCTGCGTGCAGATAACCGCCTCGCCCTCTCCGGCACCCCTGTGGAGAATCACCTCGGAGAATTGTGGAGCCTATTTGAGTTCCTGAACCCGGGCATGCTCGGCCGCGCTCGCGCCTTCAAGGGCCTGATAAGCGCCCGCTCGGAGGCTGGCCTGGACGAGGCCGGTAGATCTCTACTCGCTGCAACCTTGAGTCCCTTCATCCTGAGGCGCACCAAGGAAGAGGTGCTCCCCGATCTGCCTCCCAAGGTCGAACAGATCCTCTGGTGTGAGCTCAGCGGCGACCAACGCGACGAGTACGACACTCTGCGAGACCACTATCGCAGCGGCCTCGCAAACCAGGACGGCAAGCGGGACAGTTTCTGGGTACTCACGGCCCTCCTGCGTCTGCGCCAGGCTGCCTGTCACCCCGGGCTGGTGGAGAAGGACCGAACCGAAGAACTCTCCGCCAAACTCGACGTCCTACTGCCCCACATCGACGAGCTAGTAGAAAGCGGCCACAAGGCCCTCGTCTTCAGCCAATTCACATCCCACCTGGCCGTGGTTCGACGACACCTGGAAGATGCCGGGCACCCATACGCCTACCTCGACGGCAAGACTCGCGACCGCGAAGCCGTGGTCAGCCGCTTCCGCGACCGACCCGACTGTCCGCTCCTCCTCATGAGCCTCAAGGCTGGGGGGCTCGGGCTCAACCTAGTGGAGGCCGACTACGTGTTCCTGTTGGACCCCTGGTGGAACCCCGCTGCCGAAGCCCAGGCCATCGACCGCGCCCACCGTATTGGCCGCATGAACAAAGTCATGGCCTACCGACTCATCGCCCGGGACACCATCGAAGAGAAGATCCTCGAGCTACAGGACAAGAAGCGCGCGCTCGTCAAGTCCGTGCTTCCCACCGGAGACGGACTGCTCAAGGCCCTGTCTATCGAAGAGATCGAGGGTCTCTTCTCCTAGTCCGCCCGCGTGCGGTCAGCCGTCCGCTGCGCCAGCAGTCGGGCTTTCAGTCGAACCACGACCTCCGGCTCCTCCAGCCACAGGTTCCTGGTCTCGTAGGGATCACGCCCGAGGTGGTACAGTTGCCCCGTAGGGCCGCCCTCCTCCGGGGCACGGGTCTTGGGGGCGGTGAAGCCTCCCGATCCCAGGCCCTCAATGAGCTTCCACGGCCCGGACCTCAAGGCGAACGTGCCGTTGATGGAATGGTGAATCACATCGGCGCGGGCCGGCTTCCGACCCGCCTCCCCTCGAAAAGCCGCCCCTTGGTCGAAGCTGTCCTCAGCAGCATCGGATCCCAAGGGAGCCTGCGCCAGCGCGGCTAGGGTGGCATAAACATCCGTCAAGCAAAGCAGATCCGCACACTCAGTCGCAGGTGGGACCCGCCCGGGCCAACGGACGAGAAAAGGAACCCGATGGCCCCCCTCCCAGATGTCCGCCTTTTGCCCGCGGTAACCGAGATTCGCGTCATGGCCATGACGCTTGATGTCCGCGTCGGGCCAGTGGGATCCATTGTCTGAAGTGAAAACCACCAGGGTCTCAGAGCCAACACCAAGGCGGTCAAGTGCCGCGAGGACGTCCCCCACCAGACCATCCACCTGGCTGACGAAATCTCCGTAGTGCGCCACCTCGGAATTGCCCTCGAACTCCTCGCTGGGCAGCCAAGGTGTATGAGGGGCTGAGAGGGCCAGGTAGAGAAAGAACGGCTTGTCGGGATCGGTCCGCACGCTGCGCTCGATGAACTCCACCGCTCGAAAGCCGAAGCGCGGCAGAACTTCCGCATGCCTAAAATCTGGTGAAGCGGGCCCCTTGCGCCAGAACCCTCCACCCTTCTGCCGCCGATGAGCGCTACCTTTAACGGTAACCGTTGGGGGCTGAATGGCCCGATCTCCAAGCACGTACACGTAGGGCGGAATGTCCAAGGAGGCGGGGATCCCGAAGAACTCGTCAAAGCCTAGGTCTAAAGGGCCCGGATGAAGCGGTTCGGCGAAGTCCACCGGGTTCTCAGTGCCGAAGCCCAGGTGCCACTTGCCCACGGCCCCGGTCTGGTAGCCCGCCCCGGCCAGAGCATCCGCCAACGTGCTCCTGTCCGTTTGGATCAGGCAGGGGTCATGCCCCCAAAGGACTCCGGTCTTGAGCCTCGTCCGCCATGCGTAGCGCCCCGTCAGCAGGCCGTACCGGGTGGGAGTGCAGACAGCGGACGGACTGTGAGCGTCTGTGAAGCGCGTGCCCGCGCGGGCCAACCCGTCCAGATGCGGCGTGGGGATCTTGGAAGCGGCGTTGTAGCAGCCCAAGTCTCCAAGACCCAGATCGTCAGCCAGGATCACCACAAGGTTGGGCTGCCCTGGCAAGGGGACTGGTGCTTCCTGGATAGGAAAGGCCGCGCACAGGACCGCCAAAATCGAGAGTGGGGTGAGCATGGCTTCAGCTTATCAGCGCGGCACTACGAATTGGGGCCCGTCCGAGTAGAGCCGAAAGGGCTCCGTTGAGAGCCAATACGCCGCCAACTCCCCAGCCCAGGAGTCCCCAAGCCCAAGTGGGTCGGAGGCTCTACGCATGCTCTCCCAGACCCCATGATTCACGAGTCGGTCGTCCACCTGCTCGGTCCGGAAGGAACGGGAATAGCCACGGTCCAATTGCCAGGCCAGGGCGAGCCCCGACAAGACGGGGGTCAACTGCCTCTCGTCCGTCACCACCAGGTGAACCCCAGCGCACACTTCGCCCTTGAAGCGGCTTGAACGAGGTGTGAATTCAATGTCTACAAAGCGCACGCCGGGAAGCCCCAGGTCGTTGAGGTCGGCAGCCAAGGTGCCTCCCGTAATCCAAGGCGCCCCGAACTGCTCGAAGGGCTCATCGCATCCACGGCCGACGGACAGGTTGCAACCTTCAAGAAGGCCCACCATCGGATACAGGAGCGCCTGACGAGTGTTGCGGAGGTTGGGTGAGGGGTTACGCCAAGGCAGGCCCGTGTCCTCCCAGGACATGTCTCGCATCCAGCCCTCCATGGCCACCACTTGGAGGTCGACCTCAAGGCCCAGCTCGGAGCGAAAATACAGACACAGTTCGCCGAGGGTCAGCCCGTGAGCCACCGGGGTGGGTTGGTAGCTGATGAACCCGACACGGTCCCCATCGGCCCTGGGCCCGCGCGGGCCGAGAAAAGCGATGGGATTGGGCCTATCGAGGACAAGGACGGCTGTGCCGGTCTTGGCGCAGGCTTCCATCAGGTAGCCCACCGTGGTGGCGTAGGTGTAGAACCGCACGCCCACGTCCTGGAGATCCACGACAACGGTATCCAGGTCATCCAGGTCATCGAGTTCTGGCCGACGATGCTCTCCATACAAACTCAAGATGGGCACGCCCTGCCGATCATCATGTTCGTCGGGCACGTGCCCCTCTGTCGTGGACGCCATGCCGTGCTCGGGTGTGAATACGCGTACCAGATCCACCTCAGGGGCGGCAGCCAACAGGTCCAGGGTTCGCATCCCATCGCCCGTGCGACCGGCGGAATGGGTCAGAAGTCCGACGCGTTGCCCAGCCAGGGCAGCGCAACTGTCGCGCGCCAAGACGTCCACTCCGGTCCGCACCGCGATGGGGTCTGCGGGTGCGAGGAAGGCCCTGGCTACCGCCGTGCTGACTTCTCGGCGCAGACCAATCACGCTCTGATTCGAGTGGGGGTGCAACCGACTGCACAAGAAAACAACGTACACCTCACTTTCTAGGTCGAACCACAACGCCGGCCCCGTGAACCCACTGTGCCCGAGGCTCCGTCCGCGAGGAAAGAGATCCCCCCGCGGTGATGAGTAGACGCTGTCAACGTCCAGCCCAAGCGCGCGACCGCCCGACCCATCGGGCAACCAGCTCGCCTTGAGCATGCGAGCCACAGTATCCGGCGCCAAAATGTGCTTGCCCTCCCAAGCCCCCCCCGCCAGCAGCATCCGTGTCCAACGGCCCAGATCCCGCGCGGTCGAAAACAGGCCCGCATGCCCCGCCACTCCACCTAATGCTCTGGCCCGCGGGTCGTGGACCTCGCCCCTCAACCAGCGGCCCTCCCAAACGCCCGTCGGGGCGCAACGCTGCCGTATCTCCAAAGAGGGCCGGAAGGTTGTGTCGCGCATGCCCAGCGGAGTGAAGATCTCCTCCGCGCAAAACACTTCCAAGGGGCGGCCGTCCACCTCCTCCACCAACCAGCCAAGGAGGATGAACCCCACGTCGCTGTATCGAAACTCGGCACCTGGAGCCGACAGTAGGTCCAGGGCGCAGACCCGCTTGAGAGCCTCAGCACGCCCAGCGAGATAGTCATCAATCGGGTTGTCCGCCGTGAGCCCGGAACGATGCAAGAGCAGGTGCTCCACAGTGACCCCCGACTTGCCAGCGTCCCCAAAGGCCGGGAAGTAATCGGCGACGGGGGCTTCAAGGCTCAGCTCCCCGCGCTCCACAAGGATCATGATGGCCGTGGCAGTGGCAACGGGCTTGGTGAGAGACGCTAGGTCAAAGATGGCATCGGGCCGCATGACCTCCGGCTCAGGGGCCACAGCCAGGGCCCCGCTCGCATGCATGAATGGAGCCATGCGTGGCTGTGCACCACCCTGCCCCACGTGCAGGACGGCGCCAGGGATCACGGCCTCTTGCACAGCCTGATCGAGAAGGCGCACTGCGGGAAGGAGGGACGACTGAGCCACCCCATGGACGCTCAAGCCCCCAATCACAACAAGCCATCGCAGGGTGGCGGTGCGGGTCAGCATGGCCGCATCCTAGCGAACACGCCCCCTACCAGGGCCAGACCATAATGACCCGGCCCACGATCCACTCGCCGTCCACCCAACCAAGGGTCTGCGAATCGGGAGCAGACTTGTCCTGGGCATCATGCCCAAGCCAAAACTGGGGCCCCCCCGCCATCTGGCGGCTTTCCCGAATGAGGCCCAGGTGCACGCGCCCATCGGGCCCAGCGTAGATCACGGGGTCGTCCACCCGCAGCTCCCCAGGATAGAGGTCCACAAGCAAGGAGTCCCCGGGGCTAAACCGCAGGAGCGGTGACGGGGAATCGACAGGAAGTTGCATGCCATCGAAACGGACCAGCAGATAGCCCACCCCAACCAGAGCCAAGATCATGACCACACGCCGGAGGCTCACGAGCAGACTCTTGGGGGTCACAGGGCGACCCCCTCGGCGAACAGCGCAGAGGCCCGCTCTGGATCGGCATCTGAAAGAAGTCCACCCAAGCAAGCCACGCCCACCGCACCCGCATCGATCACAACGGACGCCCGCTCAGGGGTTAGCCCGCCCAATCCCCAGACGGGGACACCCGCAGTATCCACAAACTCCTGGAGGCCGCCGGGTCCCACGGGATCGAGGTGAACGGACTTGCTCAGGGGAGGAAACACCGGGCCGTGGAACAGGTAGTCGGCTCCCTCCCACGAAGTTGGGCTGTCGCCAGCATGCGTCGAGACCCCAACCGCCGTATCCCCTCCGACGCATTGGCGGGCCGCCTGGGCACTCACCGAACGGAACCCCAGATGAACACCCTGGGCTCCCACCGCGCGCACCAGATGAGGCCTGTCATGCAGCCCCACCCAACCTTCATCGAGAATGGCAACGAGGTCCACAGCCAGTTCGGAGAACGCGCCATCAGGTAGCTCCGGCTCTCGCAAGAGAACCCCACGCAGCCCACCCCGCCATGCGGCACGCACCCGCTCCAAGAGTTCCGCCTTGCGCGCCACCCATCCCTCCCCGAGCATCAGATCTCCAGGGCTGAGTGCGAGGAGGCGAGGCGGCAGGATCGGACTCATCCCAGTTCCACCAGGTAGGACAGTTCGCGCAAGAGAACACGCATGCGGGCCGGGCTGACGCCACCCCTCAACTGAACCCTCTGCCCGTCAAGCACCTTGAGCACGTAGCCGCGCACACCTGGGTCCTGGACGAATTTCTTCATGAACTGTTCGTCGCCACCATGGACGATCAGATCCGGTGTAACGCGCACCAGGCCCGCCTGGTTGGCCCAATCACGAATGGAGTACAGGACGTTCTGCGGAACAGGCACCTGGGAGTTCCACTCCAGCGTCTCAATCATGCGACTCAGGCTCATCCCGTCCACTAGTGCGCGATACAGTGACCCCGAGGTGATTTTGAAGTGCTTGAGATCACCCTTCCCGTCACGCTCGCAAAAGCGGTCCAGATCGTGAATCAATGACGCGTCGTCGTCACTGGGGAAGAGCACGACTTCGAAGTCCGGGGTAACCACCAGGTTGCCAGAGCCTCCAGAGGAGCGGTCGGGGTCCACTACCCCCAACAACCTCGCACCCGTGGGCGTCAAGCGCATGGCAACGGGATGCCCCGAACCGTCGTAGCCCAGATCCACCAAGCCCAACAGGTGCACCCGTTGCCGCAGCCACCGCACGAGACTCCAGGAAAGACGCTGCAGGTCCTCACCGGTCTTGCTGCGGGGAGCCTCGCTGCCAGCGAAATGATCCTCCACACCCAGTTCGTCCAGGCGGCAAAGGTAGTTATTGCGAGCCAGGAACGGGAGATACATGAGGTCGTACCAAACTCCTGGATCGATACGCTTCGTCATGCTGACCAGGATGTGCCGCAACCGCACCTGGTGATAGGTATCCCGCTCGGATGTCGGCTCTTCAATTATGAAATCAAACAGCGCCTGCAATTTGTCGTCAAGAGAGCGTTCGTCCCAACAGCGACCCTCGGGGGTCAGCGCAAAAGTCCGCATCCCTGTGGGCTCGATCAACTCCTCATAACGGGCGAAAGAGTAGATGAACTTCAGGACATCCTCGCGCTCAACCTCGCGGCCCGGATCGGGGATGAGGTCTTTCAGGATCCGCTTGCCGGTTGTCTTGAAGATCTCGCCCTTGGCCGTGAAGCGTACGTTGTGATCCACAATGAAGGCCAGGAAGCGGGTGACGTTGGCCACAAGGTCCACCCCCATGGAGGCCGTAACATGCGGCGCATCCGGATCCCCCGGGACGGCAACACGCTTGAGCCAGGAGAGGGTCACCTCGTTAAAGACGATCAAGGCCTCACCCGAATGGCCAATGCCATAACGCCCCAACTCGAGGTTCTCGAGGGTGCCGACCAGGGACTCTTCAAGGATTTTTCCCCAGCGCAGACCGTTCCAGTGTGGAAGTTCGGTCTCCATGCGGTCAAAGAACCCCTTGGGCAGAATGCCCCCGAATTCCATGACCACCTTGCGGATCAAGTCCTGGAGGCCCTCGGGCAACCGGTCAACCCGAGACACGCAAGAGGCCTCGTTGGAGTACAGCTTGTACAGTTCACGGACGCGGGCGGGGGGGGTGCGGGCCGCGCGCTCGGGGTCGTCGTACATGCGGTCGAGGTGCCCACGCAGTGTTAGAGCGTCGAAGATGCCCCGCCGACGGGCGCGACGCTCACCAAGCAACGTATTGCCCAGGTCCTGGCAGATGGCGAGGCTCCGCACTCCATCGGAGGACACTCTACGGGAGGCGCACTCCTGCACGAGCGCGCGCCGGCGCAGGAGCTCCAGGCAGGCCTCCAGGTCATAGCTGGAGAGATGCGCCAAGTCATTGGAGGCCACAATCTCCCCAACGGTGAGCTCGAAATGTGGCGCAGCGAGCAGCATGTCGTGCACGGCCGATTCACCACGCCTGAGGCTCTCGACACGATCCAAGACCCGCGACGACTCCCCCATCCATCCGCCCACATCCTGGCGCAACTTCTTCAAGGTGCCCGGGATCTTGCCGGCATTTTCGCCGGCCCAGAAGCGCCATGCTTCGCCAAGATCAGCCTTGGAGAGGGCCGCCACCACTTCGGGAACGGAACCCAGCGCACGGCCATAGCCCACTCCGTTGCGGGCCCCGTTTGAATGTGACTTGGGCCGGGTCAAAGGGCCACTCCTGAACCATCGGAAGGGCTGGGGTCGGCCTGGGCGACTAGAGGGTCGTCACCGGCCGGTGAGAGATCCAAGGCATGCGCCTCGACGATTCGATAGCCGTACCCTTGCTCCGTCAAGAAGAGTTGGCGGCGCTCGGCATATTCCTGATCCTTGGAGGCAAGGGTGACGATGGCGTAGAACGTCGCGTCCGATCCGTCCGACTTGGGCCTGAGGATGCGGCCCAATCGCTGGGCCTCCTCCTGCCTGGACCCGAAGGTCCCAGAGATCTGGATCGCCACGTTCGCGTCAGGTAGATCAATCGCAAAGTTGCCCACCTTTGAGACGACCAGGGTCGGGACCTCGCCCGTCCGGAATTGGGCATAGAGCCCCTCGCGGTCAGCCTGCGGGGTCTTGCCTGTAATCAGCGGGGCGCGAAGTTCCTGGGCCAATCCACTGACCTGATTGATGTACTGCCCGATGATCAGGACGCGATCCCCTTCGTGGAGGCTGAGGATTTTTTTCACCACAGCCGTCTTAGCCGGATTCTCAGATGCGATCCGGAATTTGGAGCGCGCACCGGCACTGATGTAACGCCCGCGCTCCTCCTCATCGAGGGGCACGCGGACCTCCACGCATTGGGCGCTGGCGATAAATCCCTGGCCTTCGAGCACCTTCCACGGAACGTCATAGCGCTTGGGACCAATGAGGCAGAAGACCTCATCCTCCCTACCATCCTCTCGCACGAGGGTCGCCGTCAGACCCAAGCGGCGCCGGGCCTGCAGTTCCGCGGTCACCCGGAACACAGGAGCGGGGAGAAGGTGCACCTCGTCATAGATAACAAGCCCCCAGTTCTCCCTCCCGAACAGGGACAGGTGTTCAAAGCCCTCGGCCTTGGAACGTCGCCAAGTCACCATCTGGTAGGTGGTAATGGTCACGGGGCGGACCTCCTTGCAGGCCCCCGTGTACTCACCCACCTGCTCCTCGGTCAGCTCAGTCTTGTCCAGCAGCTCCTGCTTCCACTGCCGCACCGCGATTGTATTGGTCGTGAGGATCAGAGTCTTAGCGCCCACCCTCTCCATGGCAGCCATGCCCATCACCGTCTTCCCTGCACCGCAGGGAAGGACCACGACTCCACTCCCACCCGTGGCGGATCCTCCGGCATGGAACGCGTCCGCCGCGAGGCGTTGGTAGTCCCGCAGCCCGAAGGGGGCCCCGCTCAGGGTCTTCTTCCTCAGGCGAATATCCAGGGGGTCCCCGTCCACGAACCCGCCGCAGTCGTCTACCGGGTAACCGATCCGGATCAGAGCCTGCTTGAGAGTGCCGCGCTCCAAGGGATCCACAAAGACCTGCCCCTCGTCGTCCACCTCCACCCGCCCACGGACTGAGGTGTGGCCCAGCACATCCGCCAGCGCTGACGAGTCACCCGCCACAAGCTGGAAACGCTCATCATCCTCCACGCGAACGATACGCAGGAGACCATAGCGACTCATCCAGCCGCGTATCCGTTCTACTATTCCAGGCGGGACAGGGACGCAACTGAACTCGTCGAGAGTGCGCTCCACGTCCTCGGCCGTCACGCCCAAGGCCGCGGCATTCCAAATGGAGATGGGGCTGACGCGGTAGGTGTGCAGATAGTCTGGGCTCTTCTCCAACTCTGCAAATGGCGCGAGGGCGTCACGAGCTGCCGCGTAGCGCGGGTGCTCGGCGGTCCGCGGTCGTCCCTGCTCATCCTTGGCGGGACGACCGTCCGCATCCGCCACCGTTTGGACGGTGTGCAACATCAGCGTGCCATCAGACTGCACCATCAAAGGCTCGTTAGGACCCATCTAGTTCACTCCCCCGCCCACGGGCTTAGCCCGGGCCTTCCCCTTGGAGGCCCGCCGCGGCCGCACCAGGGGCTTGCCCCGACCGCCCAGGAAGGGCGCCGTACGGGAGCTTGTATGGGCTTGCAGTTCCGCCGGCGTTCCTCGGGCGATGACCCGGCCGCCCCCCGCTCCACCCTCGGGGCCCAACTCGATAAGGCTATCGCAGCTGGACAGGAGGTCCGTGTGGTGCTCGATCAATACCACGGCGTGTCCCCGGTCCGCCAAGGCACGCAGCGCTGCATGCAATCGCGTGCAATCGCTCGCGGCGAGCCCCGTCGTGGGCTCATCCAACACGATGATCGAGGGGGCACTAGCCTGCGTCACCTGGTTCAATCGAGCGAGCTCCGAGGCGAGCTTCACGCGCTGGGCCTCCCCTCCGGAGAGCGTGGTTGAAGGCTGGCCGAGTCCCAGGTACCCAAGTCCGACCTCCTGCAGTGTCTGCAGGATCTGAAGGCACTTGGGCTGGTGAGCCATGTACTCTGCGGCATCATCAACGGAGAGCGCGAGGACGTCGGCCATGGAGAGCCCCCGGTGTTTGATCTCCAATACCTCTGGTTTGTATCGCAAGCCATCGCACTCTTCACAGGTGAGCCACAGGTCTGCCAGGAACTGCATCTCCACAAGTCGCGCCCCACGGCCATCGCAGGCTGGGCAACGCCCTCGAGTGGAGTTGAACGAGAAATGCGCCGGTCCCATGCCCGCTTGGCGCGCGGCCGGGGTACGCGCGAACAGCTCCCTTAGGGGGCCCAGCAGTCCCGTGTAAGTGGCCGGAACAGAGTGCGGGGTGCGTCCGATGGGCGTGGCATCAACGACTACGACGCGCAACTCTTCAGGGAACACGCAAGACTTCCAGCGTCCCTCTGAGGCCTCGCCCTGAAGTGCAGGCAGCAGGGTATCAAGGACCAAGCTGGACTTGCCAGATCCGGAGGGGCCGCATATCCCCGTCATGCGACCGAACCCAACCTCCAGGTTGGCCCCCTTCAGGTTGTGGACCCGGGCGCCCGCCAAGAAAATGGGCGCGGGCAGTTGGGTAGCTACCGGTCTCTCGGGAGCCGCGGGCAAGCTAAGTTCGCCCCGCAAATAGGCGCCGGTCATGGAGTGGGGATTAGCGGCGATGTCGGCCGGCGTCCCCGCCCCCACCAAGCGTCCACCCTGGCGGCCGGCCCCAGGCCCCATGTCTACAATCCAGTCAGCCCGCGCCATGAGGGCCCCGTCGTGCTCCACGACCAGGACGCTGTTCCCCCTGTCCCGCAGGGCACACAGAGCATCGCACAGGGATTCCACATCAGCGGGATGCAGACCCACCGTCGGCTCATCAAGGACGTAGCACACGCCTACGAGCTCCGAACCCAGGCTCGCGGAGAGGCGCACCCGGCGGGCCTCTCCACCCGAGAGGGTGGCCGCACTCCTGTCCAGAGTGAGATAGCCAAGACCCACTTTCTCGAGCAAGGAGAGCCGGCCTGTGATCTCGGAGATCACCGGCGCGATAACCTCCGCTAGGGCTGAGCGAAGCTTCAGGGTGCGCATCCAAGCCAGCGCGTCGGTAACGCTTAAGGAAAGGACCTCGGGAAGCCGCTTGCGCTGCAGGCGCACGGCACGAGGCGCGGGAGCCAGGCGCTCCCCCTCGCAGGTCGGACAGCAAGTCTTGCGCATGACGGTCTCCAAGAGGGCCGCCCATCCGGGGTCGTCCGTCTTGCGATGCCAGGCATTGACGTGGCCACACAACCCCGTCCAGGGAAGGGTCAACTTCTCCACCATCTCGGTGTTGCGCGTTGTCTTAGTGAGGGTGACCTTGTAAGTCGCCCGAGCACCGACGCCGCGCAGGAGCAGGTCCCGACTCTTGCTAGTCATGGCGCCGATCGGTTGATTGAGATTGATCCGGTGAGAGCGTGCAACAGCCCGCAAGAGAGTCTCGTAGTACCCCTTCCCCTTGGTGAGGTAGCGGCCCAGTTTCCCCCCAATGGCTCCGTCGACCAACGCCAGGTGGTCGTCGGTGACGAGCAGGTCGGGATCGCACACCACCGTCTCACCGAGCCCGGCGCACTGCTCACAGGCGCCCACGTGGGTGTTGAATGAGAAGTGCCGGGGTTCAAGGGCGGAGTCGAGCTGGAATCCGCACTCGGTACAGGCCCCCGAAGTGGAAGCTTCCAATCGGAGCCCCTTGGCGCACTGAAAACTCACCCGGCCATGAGCCAATGCCGCAGATTGCTCAATGCCCTCGGCGATGCGAGCGCGCTTGTCGGCTTTCAACGCCATGCGGTCCACCACAAGATCTAGGCTCTGCTGACAGTCCACTCGCTGCAGGGCATCGAGGCGATGCAATTGACCGTCCACTTGTGCGCGCACATAGCCCGCCTCCATCCAGGAGCTGGCCAGGCGCCGCATGGCAGCCTGGGGATCCGCGGGAACGGGTCGTCCATGGCCAAAAACCGGAGCGAGCAACAAACCGCTCTGCCCTGCCCCTTCTCCCTTGAGCCAGCGCCGGGTGAGTATCCCCGGATCGGCGGGCTCGAGGACGCCCCCATGCTCGGGGCAACGGGCCGTCCCCGCACGGGCCCACAACACCCGGAGATGGTCATGCAACTCCGTCGTGGTAGCCACGGTCGACCGCGGATGCGCACCGATGGTGCCCGCTTCTACGGCAACGGAAGGCCCCAACCCGGTCAGACTCTCCACGGGCGGACGGTCCCGATCCCCAAGGAACTGGCGCGCGTAGGTGGAGAGGGACTCCACGAACCGGCGTCGGCCCTCGCTGTGGATGGTGTCCAGCGCCAGGGAGGTCTTACCTGAGCCCGAGGGCCCCGTGATCACGGTCAGGCTGGCGTGGGGAATCGAGACGTCCAGGTCACGCAGGTTGTGAGTACGGGCACCTCGCACCTCTATGGACTTGGGGGCCGACTCATTCGAAACCGACGGGCGCCGTTTTCGTCCCGCGCCCCCGCCCTTCACTGCCAGGGCCCGGCCCGTGTGCGACGCCTTGCACTTCGACACCTCTTCAGGTGTCCCGCTGACCACGACCCTTCCGCCCCCGGCACCCCCTTCAGGTCCCAAGTCGAACAGATAATCTGCCGCTTCGACCAACTCGAGGTTGTGCTCAATCACGACGACCGTGTGCCCCTGGTCAACAAGGCACTGCAAGGCTCCCGCTAGACGCCCCACATCCTCCATGTGCAACCCCGTGGTAGGTTCATCGAGCAGATACAGCACGTGGCCATGGGTGCGCTTCTGTAGGTGCGTGACGAGCTTGATCCGTTGGGCCTCGCCCCCCGAGAGGGTCGTCGAAGGCTGGCCCAGGGTGAGATACCCCAGTCCCACGTCGCACATCCACTGCAGCGGTCTTGCGATTCGGGGGTGGTCCTTGAACAACACCAAGGCCTCATCCGCCGTCATGGCGAGGACACCCGAAATGGAGTGTCCGCGGTAGAGCACGTCCAGGGTCTCAGCCTGAAAGCGGGCACCACCGCACTCCACACAGGGCACGGTCACGGGAGCAAGGAATTGCAACTCTACCAGCTCGGAACCGGCACCCTTACACACCTCGCAGCGCCCACCTTCAACGTTGAACGAGAAGCGGGACTTGCCGTAACCCCTCACGCGACTCTCGGGTAGAGCGGCGAACAGGTCCCGAATAGGTCCTAGCACTTTGGTGTAAGTCGCAGGGTTGGAGCGTGTAGTACGGCCAATAGGTGTGGCGTCCACAACCACCAGATCCGTCAACTGCTCCACGCCCTGCAGGCTCTCGTACTCCCCGGCCACCTCGCACTCGCGCCCCAGGGCGCGCAGAACGGCGGGCCTCAAGGTGCGCTGGATCAGGGTCGACTTGCCGGATCCCGACACCCCGGTTACCGCCACGAGGCAGCCTAAAGGCAGATCCAGGTCAACGTCTTGGAGGTTGAACGCGGAGGCGCCGGTCAGGCTGAGGAATTTTCCGTTCCCAACGCGCCGCTCGGTGGGCGCGGGCAACCGAATCTCCCCGCGCAGCAGGCGCCCAGTTGGAGTATCCGCCTTGGCCACCACCTCCGGCGTTCCTTCCGCTACGACCCGCCCCCCGAGGTGGCCAGCACCTGGGCCGACGTCCACGATCCAATCGGCCGCGCGCAGGGTGCTCTCGTCGTGCTCAACCACCACGACGCTATTCCCCTGGTTCACCAGGTCCCGGAGTGCTTCGAGCAGCGCCAAGTGATCCCTTGAGTGCAAGCCGATCGAGGGTTCATCGAGCACGTACAGAACACCCACCAGGCCCGCACCCAACTGGGCCGCGAGGCGAATGCGCTGCGCCTCCCCACCGGAGAGCGTGTCGGCACCGCGTTCCAGGCACAGGTAACCCAATCCGACCTTTTCCAGAAAAGCCAGACGGCGCCTGACCTCGGAGAGCAGATCACGGGCGATTCGAGCCTGACGCTTGTCGAGGTCCAACGCCCCGAGCCGTCGAGGCAACTCGCTCACGGGCAAACGGCACAACTCTGGAAGCGTCACGCCGCCCAACTGGACGTGCCGTGAGGCCTCCCCCAGCCGAGAGCCGTCACATTCGGGGCATGCCGTGGTCGTCAGGAAACGCCCCACGAGGCGTCTCTGGGTCCCCTTTGCGGTCGCGCGCTCCAGCTCCGTCAACACCCCGCGGAAAGGGCGCCGCCAGGTCCACTCCCCACGTCCGCGCTTCCCCTGCCAGCGCTTCTTGTCCTCGAATCGCTCGTCACCCGTACCCCTAAGAACTATGTGCCGCGCCTTGGGGGTTAGCTCAAGCCAGGGCGTGTCCAGGCTGAAACCGCCAAAGGCAGCGATCTGTTCCAGAAAGTCAAAGTCCACCCTCGGGAAGAGCAGGGCACCACCGCTAGCTCGAGTAACGGCTAGAGCGCCATCCCGTATGGAGAGCAGACCATCCCCCACGACAGCTTGCTCGGTGGGCGCCTTGAGGGAGCCCAGGCCCTTGCACGTCGGGCAGGCTCCGTGAGGCGAGTTGGGTGAAAATAGCCGCGGCTCCAGAACGGGAAGCTCCCGCCCCGTCTTGGAGCAAACAGCCTGGGTGGAGACGCTCTGAACTCCGTCCTGCGTCACGACGAGCATGCCCCCATCTCCAAGCTCCAAGGCGGCATCAACAGATTCCCGCAGGCGGCCCGGATTGTCCGTGCTTGGCTTGAGACGATCGACGATCACCTCGATGGAGTGCATCTTGTAGCGGGCAAGCTCTGGAACTTCCTCGATGCGTTGCACCTCCCCATCCACTCGAACCCGCACGTACCCCTTGCGGCGCAAATCTTCGAAGAGCGCCTTGTGCTGTCCCTTCCGATCCCTCACCAGTGGAGCGGCTAATTGCACGGCCTTGCCCTCGTAGGTGCGTAGCAACTCTTGCACCACCGATTCCGGCGTCCGGGACTCTACCGGCTCACCCGACCAGGGGCTGTGGGCAACACCGGCGCGAGCGAAGAGGACCCTCAGGTGGTCGGTGATCTCGGTCAATGTCCCCACGGTGGAGCGGGCCCCTCTGGGTATGGAACGTTGATCCACGGCAATGGCGGGTGACAACCCACTGATGCTCTCAACGTCAGGCATGGAGATCCCCCCAAGGAATTGTCGTGCATAGGCCGACAGGGTCTCCAGGAACCGACGCTGCCCCTCCCGGTAGAGAGTGTCGAACGCCAACGACGACTTCCCTGATCCGGAGACGCCCGTCACGGCCACCAATGCGTTGCGCGGCATGTCCACGTCCACCCCCACCAGATTGTTCTGGCGAGCACAACGAATGCGTATGAGATCATCCGGGCGGATGCGCTTCATCGAAGGGTGGGTACGGCGATTTGGGAGTAAGCCTGGGCCTGTCCGCCCCCCCCTGATTGGCTCCTGGGAGGGGCCTGAAGAAGGGTCTATTGGGGATTTGGGCCGCCCAAGCGAGTCGGTCATTGTAACAGCCCCACCTTCAATCCTCCTACCCCCCGCGGCGGCGACCGACTCCAGAATCCACCCACACCTGGGTCCTATCCGTCCTGCTCAACCCGAGCCAGATGCTGGATCATCGCCCCGTGAAGCGCAGGGCACCCAGCCACGATACTGCCCCCTCGGAGCCAATCCTCCTCGCCCCGCACGTCCGTCACACACCCACCCGCTTCAAGGACCAGCAGCCCCCCGGCGGCCACATCATGCGGCGAGAGGTGATACTCCCAGAAGCCGTCCAGCCGCCCATCGGCGACATAGGCCAGGTCCAGAGCTGCGGACCCCATTCGGCGCAGGCCCCGAGCCTCATGGAAGAAGCTCGCAAACTGATCCAGGTTGGAGGGGCTGAGTTCGCTGCGCCGATAGGCAAAACCCGTTGCCAGAACGGCGTCACGGATCGTCTCGACGGGCGAAACCTGCATCGGCCGCCCGTCAACACTCGCACCCCCTCCGCGTACCGCGCTGAAGGTCTCCCCGAGTACGGGTGCGTGAATGACCGACACCTGTGGCTGCCCGTCAAACCAGAGGCCCAGGGAGACGGCAAAACACGGCAGTCGATGGATGAAGTTGACCGTCCCATCCAATGGGTCAAGAAACCACCGCGGGCGATCATCCAACGCGTCACGGGTCTGCTCTTCCGCCTCGATGGCGTGTCCGGGACAGGCGCTTCGCAGGCGGTCCACTAGAACGCGCTCGGCTTCAAGGTCCGCAGCCGTCACCAGATCCCGGTAGTTAGTCTTCCGACCGATTGCCTGAGGATCCAAATTACCAAGATGCCCGAGCAGAACGTCTCCGGCCTCACGCGCAGCATCCTGGGCGAGGGCAAGAAGTTGCTGCCGCTCTGCAAGGTCCATCACAAAGACACCAGCAGGCTACAGATCCGATCCTGCATGGGTTTCCAGCAGCGCGTATTGAGCCCGGGGGTAATGCGGTATTCCACCAGGATGGAAAAGGCCAGTGTGCGCTCCGATGAAGTCCGCACCACCCCGGCGAGCGCGCTCGTGCCGTTAATAAAACCGGTCTTCCCCCAGACACGCCCCTTACTACTCTGGCCGGTCAAGCGCCGCTCTAAGCTTCCCCGCAGGCCAGAGAGAGGAAGCGCCTCCAGGAAGAGGCTTGCGCTTCCATCATCCCGATCCATGACCGCAGCGATCAGTGCTGTCAACTGGCTGGCGCTGACACGGTTGTCCCGGCTCAACCCGGAGCCATCCACTTGCACAAGGCCGGACGAGGGGACGCCTAGGATCTCCAGGGCGCGCTGGGTCGCAAGCGCCCCCCCGATCCGGTCCCCTTGGCCGGCAGCCTTCGCTCCCAGATGCAGGAACATCTGATCGGCCACGGAGTTGTTGGAGTGGGTGAGGATCGGGATTAGGTACGAGGCAAGGGGGGTCGTGATCTGGGCCACCTCACGGCCGCCAGGCCCACCGCGGAACCGGCGAAATCCGCCCTCCACGGACACGCCTCGCCGGGCGAGCCCCGCAACCACTGCATGCCCGAACAGGTCGACAGGGTCTGGGTGAGCGAAGCGCCATGCGCGCTCCCCGGAGCCAGCCGGAATACTCCCCTCCACCGTCACGCCCCACTGATTAGCCCCCACCCGCACGTCATACCTGCTGCTTCCGGAACCCGTTACGACACTCCCCTTGGGAACCAGACCGTGGCCACGCGGAAACACACGCACTTCGGCGGCGCCGCCCACCCGCCCTGGCGTCACCCAGGCTGTAAGGCAACCCGCGTTGGCGCTGAAGCCCCCAGACAGTGCGCAGTACTCCTGCCAATAATCGTTGGGGGGCGGCCAAGCGGGTCCCGGAGTCGGCTCGGGGTAGCTCCCCTCATCAAGGATCAAGGCACCCCGAACGCGACAGATGCCTTCCGCCAGGAGGGTGTCGGCAAGCGGATCGAGCCATGGATCCAGGGAGCCGTCCCCTCCCTCCGCGTAGAGGGGATCTCCATCTGCACGGACGACGAGGTCGCCAAGTAGAACACCCTCACCTATGGCCCCGAGAGCCTCGACCGGGGTGACGAACTGGGCGGCTGGACCAAGAAGTACAAGTGCGGCAGCGCAGGTGACCAGCTTCTGGTTGGAGGCCGGACGCATGGGGATTTGCCCTTCGATATCCAGAACGACTTCGTGGAGATCGAGGTCCCGGACATGCGCCGTCACGCGAATATTGGATCCGTTGGCCTTGCCCTGACTAACAGCCGCAGCATCGCTGCAGGCGTGCTGAATCGCCGCCTCCACTGCCGACTTGAGGGTGCGATCCAGGTTCCAGGTCCAGGGAGCGCCCCCGAAGGATGGGGCACCACCCCCTGGAATCCCGTCCGCAGGCGCCGCGCCAAGGTTGGAATCCGCGACGCTCGTTGGGCCCAAGGTGCGGGCACCCGGCCGGGTCAACTCCACCCGGCCCGACGTCGCCTCCCCACCAAATCCATCCCAGAGCAGCGGCAGCGTCAGCAGAGCCAACACCAGACCCCCGCCCAGGTAGATCAGTCTCGGGGAGAAGGCAGTCGATCGTCTTGGTTCGCCAGTATCCATGTGGTCAAGAAAGCCAGTCGCGCCGAGGCTGCGATCTTCTTCGCGTCGATGCTGTCAGGAGTATCCCGCCAGGTGTGGTAGTCCTTGTTCTTTTCTATGGGAAAACCCTCGGTGAAAAACACAGCTGGAATGCCAATGGAATGGAAGGAGTAGTGGTCCGAGCGCTGGAAGACTCCTGGATCATTGACCTCCGTAATCCGCCTGACACCAGTCCGACCCAGCCGATTGGCCCGAGTGACGATTTTCTCCAGGCCAGGATTCTGCTTGAACCCAAAGCAAACCACCTCGCTGGCCTCGCCCACGCCCAGCATGTCCATATTCACCATGGCCACCACCTGCTCGCGTGGGATCGGAAGATTCGCAGCCAATTTCGCTGAGCCGACAAGTCCATCCTCCTCCGCGGTAAATGAGGCAAACAGAATACTGCGCCGCGGGGTGGTCCCCTTAAAGGCTGCGGCGACTTGCAGCAGGGCAGCCGAACCGGACCCGTTGTCGTCGGCTCCAAGACCTACCCGTCCACGCTTACCCACTCCTATATGGTCGTAGTGCGCCCCAACGATGACGACCTCCTCGGCCAACTCCGGGTCGCTTCCCGGCAGGAGCGCCACGATGTTGTTCAGCAACAGATCGCTCTCCTCTGTCGCTGAATTCATCACGACCACCCGGTCCCTCAGGCGTAACCTCGAGGGCTTCCCCGATCGGTCCATGCGTTCGGCAAGTTCCGCGATGTCCTTGCCCGTAAGAGCCTGCGCGCACTCTGCGCTGATTTCCAAAGCAGGTAGGGGCGCATCGCGCCAGCGGTCCGTATCAGGGGGGTTGAATGACGCGTAGGTGTAGCGATAACTGAGGGGTGCGGCGGGCGGCCCCTCCCCGTCCTTACTCTTACGCTTGGGGTAAGGCCGGCGCATGATGAGGACTCCAGCGGCACCCTCCTTCTGCAAGGCGGCAATCTTGTTCCAAATGGAGGCCAGAGCCGTGACCTCAGCCCCGTTGAATCGGCGCTTGTGGTTGGGCTCGCCCTCGATGATCAGGGCCACCTTGCCCTCAAGGTCCACACCCTTGAAGTCATCATAGCCCTCCTTCTTGGCCTGAATTCCAAAGCCCGCAAAGACCAGCTCGGCACCGACCTCTCCGCCACAACGAGGAACAGGTACGAAGTCCTGCCCCAGTGCGAAGGCTTGCTCTACTCCATCCACCACCAAGACTAGCTCGGCGTTCTTACCGTCAGGCCGGGTCCGGGGAGTCCCCCTGCGGCTGCCCGTATCCACCTCAACAAGAAAGGGACGCAAATACGTGCCTCCGTCTCCTTGTGCAGACCAGGGGGGGAGATCTCTGTCCTTGGCCACCCGCTTCCAGACGTCCCCACTGTCACCCGCCGCCACGAATCCGCACGAACGGAACGTTTCACAGATGTACTCCGCAGCCAAGCTCTGGCCCACGCTCGGAGAATCCCGTCCCTCTAGTTCAGGGGAGGCCAAGAAATTAACGTGTGCCTGCACGGCCTTCTCCCCGATCTTCCCCAAGGCCCCCGCAGGAGGATCTTGAGCACCCGATGCGGATCCGATCACCCAGCAAGCGAGCAGGCAAGCCAACGGGGCACGCACGTCGATGCCGATTCGGGGCAGAAGGGGGCGTGGCGCATTCTGGCTCATGGGCGCCGAGCATAGCGGTCAGCCCACCTCATTGGCCAGCGAATAGGGCCCGCGCCGGACTGGCCCCGAAAGACCCTCTATCAGCAGGCCTTCGGGAGCGACAAGCCCGCAGCTTCCACGGAGGCCAAGAGCCTGTCGAAGCTCACCGGCTTGGCGAGGAAGCCATCCATACCCGCAAGCCGGCAGCGCTCCTGGCCGCCCTCGAAGGCCCCCGCAGTAACCGCAAGGATGGGCACCCGATCCGCCCCCCTCGCCCGCTCCAGGGACCGAATCTGCCGGGTGGCCTCAAACCCGTCCATGACGGGCATCTGGACGTCCATCAGGATCACGTCGAACGTGTTGCGTTCTACGGCCTCTACGGCCTGGGCTCCGTCCGCGGCCTGCACAGCCTCGTGCCCACCGCGCTCCACCACCACGCTGGCAAGCTTGCGATTGACCGCGTTGTCGTCCACCACCAGCACCCGCAACGGTGTGGGCCTGCGAGAATCCCCTGCCTCCTGCTCCCGATCGCCTAGTGGAAGAGGCAAGGCGAGGGTCACAGCCAGCCCAACAGATTGGCGGCCCTTGATGGTCAGACTGCCACCCATCAATTGTGCCAAGCTCGACGAGATCGCAAGGCCAAGCCCAGCACCCCCATGTGAGCGGGTCGTGGATCCGTCAGCTTGCTGGAAAGGCTCAAGCCAATCCAAGGGGTCCGCACCCCCAAGCCCCGGTCCCGTATCCAGCACTTCGAGCAACACCCCCCGCCCATCAGGGCCCGGACCGAGGCGGCAGGACACCACGCCGTGTTCAGTGAACTTGACTGCATTATCAAGCAGGTGTCCGACGATCTGATCCACGCGCCCGCGGTCTCCAAGCCTCAAGGGGCTCCAATCGGCCGCCAGTTCAAAGGACAGGCGCAGTCCCTTCTCCAGAGCCGCAACACGGGCCTGATTGACTCGACCCGCGAGAACCTCCCCGACATCGAACGTGCTGATCTCCAGCTGCACGGCCTCGTTTTCGATTGCGGACCAATCAAGTACGCCCCTCACCAGATGTAGCATCTCCTGACCGGAACGCTGAACGTCCTGCAATCGGTCCAGGCATTCGCCACTTGGGGTGTCGCGCGTGAGTAGATCCGTGAGCCCAAGAATTCCATTCAAGGGCGTGCAGAGTTCGTGGCTCATGTTGGCCAGGAATTCAGAACGGGCACGCTCTGCGGCTTGTGCGCGATCGAGGGCCACCGTGAGGTTCGACAGGGCCGTGTCCTTCTCGGCTCCGATTTTGACCAACTCCCGGTTGCGGGCCTCCAAGCCCGCCTGAGCATCGTGCACGTTGACCCGCATCTGTTCCATCGTCCCCGCGAGGCGGCCCAATTCCGCCGAGCCCACCCGGGGTATCGGTGTATCGAAGTCTCCACTGGACAGCGCTCGCGTGCGCGCGTCCAGCACCTCCAACGGCCGGCCGAGGTGGCGCCGTAGCATGCCCGCGAGGATGCCCGCCAGAACCACGAAGCTGGCGAGGCTCAACCAGATGATCTCCCAAGCGCGTTGCTCGAGGAGACCCTCCGTCCGCGCCTTGGACAGGCTCAAGTGTAGGGTTCCGAAGAGCTGGGACTCCGCGCCGGCAATTTCCAAGCGAATGGGCGCGCTGTGGTGACTGACGCCATCCTCTAGATCGCGCCCTCGCTCCGCTTGAGACAAAACCTCTCCGCCGCGCATGACGCTCACCTCCACCACGTCCCCATCAGCGTCGACCAGATCTCGCACGAAGGTGTCGATGACCGGGTAGTCGCGCGCGGCCAAGGGCTCGAGGCAATAGATGGCACCCGAGTGCACGAGGCGCTCCCCAAGCAGAAACTGATCGCCCTCAAGTAGCTCGCGGTCCTCCTGGAAGGAGTGGCGGCCCACGACGAACGAAACGCCGGCCACAATGACCAGCGTCGCGCCGATGAACCTCCAGGCGAGAGGGAGACCGTTTTGCACCGCTACCTGCCTCCACTCCCGCGGGCCACGACGGTTGCCTCCGAGGCATTAAACCGGCGAGCAGCCTGCATCCCCTGGCGCACGAAATCGTAGTGGGCATCCGAGGAAGGCACGAAGCAATCCACTCCGAAGGCAGCCAGTGCGTCTGCGTCCTTGAGGGAGACCAGCGTCTGAGTGAGCGCCGCGCTCACTCCCGCGCTCAGACCTTCACGGGCGATCCACGGCTTGGTCACGTTGTCGAAGGCTTGCACCACCACAAGAGACCCATCCTCGTTCATCTTTTTGAACGTACTCTCCTTGAGAGAGCCGGCGTCGCAATCCCCCAATTGAACCGCACGTGCCACCTTGTCGTGACGGCCGAGAAACTCGTACCCAGACAAGCTGCGGGAAGACAGACCGGCTTTAACCAACTGCTCCTGTGCCAGATAGCGACCGATGGTTGAGTTCTCGTCCCCGAAGGCAAAGCGCTTGCCCTTCAAGTCCGCGAGGCTCGCAATACCCGCATCTTTGCGGGCCACGATAAGGCCCTTGAATCGCGTCTTCCCCTTCTTCTGCTCCATGGCGAGAAGGTGGACGTTCTTGTTGCGCTGCTTAGCGAGCACGTAGGAGGCAGGGCCGAAGCGGACGAAGTCCACCTTGCCCGTCGCAAGGGCTGCGATCCCCTCCTCGTAGGAGCGAAAAATGCGCAGCTCGACCTCCACCTCCCGGCCCATTCGCCGCCCGGCATCATCCTGAATGGCCTCGAGCATGGGCATGAACTTGCGGTACATCTCGGTGGCCTTGTCGGTCTGGTAGAGACCGAAGGTCAACTGCAGCGGCTCGATCGCAACCGGGTGCGGATCTTGAGGGACGAGCGGGAGAGCAGGGCAGAAGCAGAGAAGTAGGTTTGAAAGCACAGGAGGTCTCCTTGAGAGTGGCGGAACCCTGTCTTTTCGGGTTCCTGCGGGCTGCACCTTGATCCCCAGGGTCGGGAGGACGCGGATTACGCTAAAACCCTCGCAAGCGCCTTCCAGAGCCCCTTCCAGCCCTCCGGCAATCCCGAAACGGGACGGACCTACACCCCCGCCTACCCGCTAGTGGCTAGCGGGACTCGGCGCAGGAGCTGGGGTAGCCATCGGGGTGAGCACGCTTGAAGCGCCAGGCATCCTCGATGATGGTGTTCAAGTCCGCGCGCTGTGGTGTCCAGCCCAGCACGGAAGCGGCCCGGGTACCGCCACTAACCAAGAAGGCAGGGTCCCCCTCACGAGGTTCGACCACGGTCACCGGAATCGGGTGGCCCGTAACCTCTCTTGCCGCCTGAACGATCTCAAGCACGCTGAACCCTTGCCCGGTTCCAAGGTTGCAGGTCAGCGACTCCACCCCGCCCTGCAGCAGACTGATCGCACTCAAGTGTGCCTGAGCCAGGTCGCAGACGTGGATGTAGTCTCGCACGCAAGTGCCATCCGGGGTGGGATAGTCCTGCCCGAAGATCTTCAGTTCATCTCGTTGCCCCGACGCCACCTCCAGGAGGAGGGGAATCAGATGGGTCTCGGGAATGTGAACCTCTCCCAAGGTTCCATCCGGCGAGGCGCCAGCGGCGTTGAAGTACCGCAAGCAGGCATGGCGCATCCCGTAGGCGCGGCTAAAACTCGCCAGGATGTTCTCAACGTCGAGCTTGGTCTGGCCATAGGGCGTGATCGGCCCCAATGGCGCGTCGTCCGGGATCGGCACGACCTCGGGTTGACCATAGGTTGCGCAGGTGGACGAAAACACCACGTCGCGCACGCCCGCGCGTTGAAGCTCCCGAAAGAGATTGAGCGAGTTGACCACATTGGCCTGATAGTAAAGGCCGGGCTCGGTGACGGACTCGCCGACATAGCACTTGCCAGCAAAGTGCATGGCCGCCACAGGCTTGAAGCGTTGGATGGCGTCCGCGATCGCACCCGTGTCGGCCAGGTCCCCCTGAACGAACTCACCCCGGACCGCCTCCCTGTGGCCGGCTGACAGGTCATCGAACACAACCGTCTCAACCCCCCGCTCCATGAGCAGCTGCGCCGCATGACTGCCGATGTATCCGGCACCGCCTGTAATGAGGACGGGCCCCCTAGGAGTGGTGAGTGCTGACATTGTTTCAGTCTATCGATCAGGGTTGGGTGTTTGCCCCAGCCTGTTTCAAGTCCTCCCAGAAGTTGGGGTAGGACTTCCCGACACAGTCGCAGCCTGTAATGCGCACTCCTGTAAAGCTAAGCCCTAACAGTGCAAACGTAAACGCCATGCGGTGGTCACCCGCCGGATCCAAGACGGTGGGTTCGACGCCCGCAGGGGAATGCTCAGGGGCGGCGTCCACACTCAGCCAGTCGGGCCCCGTGCGGACCTGCCACCCCAGTCGACTCAGAGCATGGGCCACCCCACTCAAGCGTGGGCTCTCCTTGCCTTCAAGCGTACCGAGGCCCTCCAGAAGGCAGGCCTCCCCCGAATGCAAGCAGGCTATAGCCCCGACCGCGGCCAGGATTGGAGCAAGGTCCGGCTCCCCAGACAGGTCGAGCCTCGCTCCCCGGCAGGGGATACCACTGGCGACGGCCCCGCGCGCATCCACTGCCCCACGGCACCCGAAGGCACGCAGGTGCTCGATGATCCTAATGTCCCCCTGCACGGAACCGGAAGTGAGCCCCGCAACCCGGACCTTCCCGCCGCTGACACACCCCGCCGCCAACATCACGGCGGCTGCCGAAGCGTCAGGCTCCACCGCGATCTCCGTGGCGGGCGCCCTCAATGTTCCCTTTACCGTGAACAGCCCGTTCACCTCATCCACCTCGACGCCGAACTCCGAGAGAACGGATTCGGTCATGCGTAGGTAGGGTGCACTCGGGATGGCACCCTCCACCGCCAATGTCCCTCCGCCGCCAGCAGCGAGTGCAAACAGCAGAGCGCTGACCTCCTGGCTGGAAGAAGGCTCTCGGATAGAAAGCCGCGGGGGGCAGACCACCGGTTCAATCTCCAAAGGCCACCCAGGGGAATCCGTCACCCCGACAGTAGGGCGAGAGCGGATGTGGGCTCCGGCCTTAATGAGTGCCTCCATCAAGGCTGGACTCGTTCGAGAGGCCAAGGTACCTTCAGGCATGACTCGAACGGGTTGCCAGGATCGCCCGCCTAGAGCCACGCATGCGGTCAACAGGCGAGCCGAAGTCCCCGACTCCCCCACGGACAGCGTGAGCATCTGCTGCTTGGACCCCTGAGTGGGCCAGCGTGCACTCTCACATGCACCCCCCGGACCCCAATCCCCCCCGGACAGACCGCTCAAGGCACTCGATAAGGATTCCACATCACGGCATTGCGGTAATCCACGGATCTGAGTCTGGCCCTCGGCCAGGAACGCGGCCAGGAGATACCGCTGGGCCAGAGACTTGGACCCGGGAGCGTACACCTCCCCCGAGACGCACCCCCCGGGCAGCACCGTCACCCCAGATCCGATCAACTCGCTTGCAGTGGACGCCATGGCTCCCGATTGTAGTCCCTCGGGAACCCTGACATACTCCGCGCCCGGATCATCCTGACAGCCCCTACCCACACCCATGTCCAACGACTCCATCTACCTTGGGCGCGACAACGCCCCCCCCGGCCTGAAGCAGATCGCCAGCGGCAAGGTGCGCGACATCTACGAGATCGACTCTGGTCGACTGCTCTTCGTAACAACCGATAGGATCTCCGCGTTCGACGTGGTGATGGATGACGGCATCCCCCATAAGGGACGCGTCCTCACCGCTATTGCCGAGCATTGGTTCGGCCGCACCGAGGACATCCTTCCCAACCACCTGCTCAGTACAGATCTGGGTGAGCTTGAAGGCCTAGATAGCGAGTGGCGCGAGCGCCTTGAGGGGCGCTGCATGATCGTACGGCGCTGCGAGCCGGACCCCATCGAGTGGGTTGTGCGTGGGCACATAGCCGGATCCGGCTGGAAGGAATACCAACAGTCGGGAACCGTGTGCGGCATCTCCCTTCCTGAAGGTCTGGGGCTTGCTCAAGAGTTGCCCGAGCCCATCCTGACCCCCACGACAAAGTTCGAGGCCCACGACCGTCCGCTTTCGCCTTCAGAAGCCGCTGACCTGGTCGGGGACGAGCGTTACAGGGAAGGGGAGGCATTCGTGATGGCCCTCTTCGAGCGTGGCACCAAGGAACTGGCTGAGCTTGGAATACGCTTGGCCGACACGAAGTTCGAGCTCGGTACCTGGCAGGGCCAGACGCTTCTGATCGACGAAGCCCTAACACCGGACTCCTCGCGATTCTGGGCAGAGGACCGCTACAGGGTCGGCATCAGCCCACCGAGTTACGACAAGCAGATCCTGCGCGACTACCTGGAGACTCTCGACTGGAACAAGGAGTACCCGGCCCCCGCGCTGGACCCCGCAGTCCTACTGAAGGTTGGCATGAGTTACCTCGAAATTTGCCAGTTGATCACCGGCTCCTCCCCCGTGGAGGTCACATCGTGAAGGTTGCCCTACTCATGGGATCGGACTCCGACCTAAAGAGGTTAGAGCCCTGTCTCGCCGTACTGGCCAAACTCGAGATCCCTTACCTGGCTCGAGTTCTCTCCGCTCACCGCACCCCCGAAGCCCTGGCCGCATTTGTCCAGGAAGAGGCCCCGGCACAGTCCGTGCGCGTCTTCATCTGTGCAGCGGGGGGCGCAGCCCATCTGGCCGGCGTCGTGGCTGCCCATACAAACCTGCCCGTCCTGGGCATCCCCATGGACAACCCTCCTCTCGGCGGCCTGGACGCCCTACTGGCCACGGTCCAGATGCCTGGCGGGGTACCCGTCGCGACCTTGGGCGCCGGTTCGGGGGGCCCCATCAACGCAGCCCTCCACGCCGCTCGCATCCTCGCCCTCGGGGATGATGGCCTGGCCGAACGGGTAGAGTCCTACCGCCAGGAGCAGGCGGCGAACGTGGTTGCCAAGGATGCCAAACTCCAAGCGCACCTACTGAAATCTGCCGGAGAGGCCCAGGGCGCTTGAGTCAAGGAACTTACGTCCAGACCCTTTGCTGGGTAGGGGGCTGTCCTGGTCACGTCTCCATGGTGGAGCAGACTCTCCTGCCCGCGCAGCATGAGCAACTCGCTGTGCGCACCGTGCCCGAGATGGTGGACGCCATCTACCGCCTGGCGGTACGCGGCGCACCGGCCATCGGTGTGGCCGCCGCCTTCGGCGTACTCCTCGGGGTCCAGGATCAGGGTGGCCTAGAGCGCGGCGCCTTCCTTGGACATGCTCAAGCCGTGTGCGATGAATTGGCCACGGCCCGTCCCACCGCGGTCAATCTCTTCTGGGCGCTCAATCGCATGCGAGACCGATTGGCCAAGGACGAGGCGACCGGCGCTGACGTACCTGCCCTGATCGGAGGCCTCTTTGAGGAGGCCCATGCCATCTACGAGTCCGACCGCGCCACCTGCCGCCGCATGGGCGAGATCGGCGCGGAGTTGATCACGGACGGCCAGTCGCTACTCACTCACTGCAATGCCGGAGCCCTGGCAACGGCAGGCATGGGTACGGCCCTGGCGCCCATGTACGTGGCCGCCGAGCAGGGCAAGAAGATCCACGTCTTCGCCGATGAAACCAGGCCCCTCCTGCAGGGTGCCCGCATCACAGCCTGGGAGTTGATGCAGGCCGACATCGACGTCACCCTGATAACCGATAGCATGGCAGCGTGCGTTATGCAGGAGGGCAAGGTGGACGCCGTCTTTGTGGGCTCCGACCGCATCGCCGCCAATGGGGACGTCTGCAACAAGATCGGAACCTACGGCGTGGCGCTATGCGCACAGGCCCATGACATCCCGTTCTATGTAGTGGCGCCACTCTCGACGATCGACCCGAGCCTCTCGGACGGCTCTCTCATCCCAATCGAGGAGCGCCCCCCAGCAGAAATCACCGAAGGCTTTGGCCGCCGCACGGCGCCCGAGGGTGTGATGACCTATAGCCCGGCCTTTGACGTCACCCCTGCCCGCCTGGTGACAGGGCTCATCACAGAGGTGGGCCTGCTTCAAGCACCGGACACGGAATCGATCCTGGACGCCCTGGCGCGGGGTGAACAGGGCGCCACCTGACCCCAGCGGTCCGAGAATCCGACCTTTCTCAGATTGGGACGCGACTGTGCCTAATGTGCCAAAAATGGGTCAATCAAGCAGTTTGTGGTAGTCTTGTATTGTCTCCGTCCCTACCGGCAAAACATAGGCCTGAAACCCAAGCCCACGTCTCAAAAGCAATCCCATGAAGAGCATCTATCTCTCAACCGCCCTGCTCGGCCTGTGCACCATCGCCCACACCCAGGGCAACCTGCTTCAAACGCAGACCAACATGGCGTTCGGCCTCCAAAGCAGCAACATCATCACCCTCAACGGCCCCTTTGTTCCCGGCCAGACCCTGGTGACGGACCTCGACCTGGCTGGCATGCCCGTCACGATGGAGATGTCCCCCTTCTCCATTCGCTCCGCGGCTTTCAGCCTTACCGTCGCCGGTGCGGCAGGCGAGCGGGACGTCGACCCTGGGGATTTCCGGACCTTGCGCGGGGCGATCCTGGAAGACCCCGGTAGCGTGGTTGCCGGCTCCCTGATGGACGATGGCCTTTATGCGCGCATCAGCCTCACCAGTGGAGACGACTATTGGCTTGAGCCCCTTGTGGCACGCGTCCCCGGAGCGGCCTCCAACCAGTACGTGCTCTACCACAATGATGACACCATCAGCCGCGTCGGCACCTGTGGTGCCGATCGATTGGCTGACAACGACCCCAAGATCATGCCCCCCCCTGGCGGCAACACCTACACGATGGGCATGCACTACACCGCCGATCTCGGTATCGATAGTGATTTCAAGTTCTATCAGTCGTACGGAAACCCCTCGAAGGTGAAGAACCGCATCGAGCTCGTCATCAACACGATGGACGTGCAGTACGAACGCGACGTCGACATCACCCACCGGATCACGAAGATTATCGTTCGCACCTCGCAGGGGCCGTATACCTCAACAGACCCGGGCACACTGCTCAACCAGTTCCGCAGCGAGTGGAACAATAATCAGGGCAATATCAAGCGCGATGTGGCCCACCTCTTCACCGGCAAAAACCTAGACGGCAGCGTCATTGGGATTGCCTGGCTGGGCGTCATCTGCAGCAACAACTCGGGCTATGGCTTGGTCCAATCCAACTGCTGTGGATCGCTCAACTGCGCGGCGGACCTCTCCGCCCACGAATTGGGCCATAACTGGAACGCGGGCCACTGCAGCTGTGGTGGCTACACCATGAACTCCAGCCTGACCTGTTCGAACCGGTTCCAACCCAACAGCACCATCCCCGGAATGATCTCCTATCGGAACTCCCGAGGCTGCATCGACGACCCCCTTGTGGGCGACGTACTCTTCGAAGACGACTTCGAGTCCGGCTCCTATAAGAGTGGCTGGAACTGCTCCACCAACTCGCGCTGCAAAATGCAGAAACTGGCGGCGTACAACAGCGCCTGGGGCGTGGCACTCAAGAAGATCGTCACCTTCGATCGCTCCGTGAGCACCGTCGGGTACGGCGGCGTCATGATCGTCTGCGCACAACGCAGCCAGAACTACGAATCCACGGAATTCGTCACCCTCGAGTGGTTCGACGGGTCCGCATGGAACACCGCGGATCAGTGGCAGCAAAAAGGTTGGGCCGAGCGCTTCACAGCCCTCCCCTCAGCCGCCGGCAACAATGCGTCCTTCGCCGTGCGCTTCTCCTGTAACGCCAAGGGCAAGAAAGAGCGCACCAAGATCGACAACTTCGTCGTGGTGGGCAGCTAACCCGGAGCCACCCAACTCGGGTGCCGACAGCGGGCGCCCATGGATCCTCCAAGCCCCCCCTGGTCTCATTTTGAGGGCAGGGGGGGCTCTTTATTAGCCCTACGCGGTCTCCCTGCCGGCATCCGAAGGGCAATCCGGGGGAACACTCGCGCTCCTCCCATCGTCGTATGTACCCTGTGCGGCGTCCCCGACTCTCTGACCCCCGGGCCTTCAAGCCCCAACTAGCAACCATGCAACTAACTCCCCTCAAGCGGTTCCTGCCCCTTTCAGCAGCGTTATGCCTAACAGGCCTCGTTGGCGCACAGGACAACCTTGTCCACGTCCAAGCCAACATGGCCCTCGGCCTTGAAGACAGCCAGCTCATTCGCATCAATCAACCGATGTCCGTTGGATCCAATATCCTGCTCCAAGTGGACCTGGGTGGCCTTCCGATGACGCTGGATCTCGCCCCCCAGTCCGTCAGGACATCCGGATTCAAGGTCGTGCTGATCGGTGAAGACGGCGTGGAGCAAGCCATTGAGTCCGGGCCCGTCCGCACACTCTGGGGCTCCGTCCTGGAAGACCCCGGCAGCATTGTCAGCGCAAGCCTCCTCGATGATGGCCTGTACGCTCGCATCAGCCTGTCCAGCGGAGACGACTACTGGCTTCAGCCCATTGCCTCCAAAGTTCGTAACGCCGCTCCCACGGACTACGTTCTCTACCACAACGACGACACGATTGACGTTTCTCGCCGTTGCGGAAGCGACCTCCTCAAGGACCAGATTCCCGAGCCCGAAACCACCGGTGGCGGAACCACCTACGGCCCTGGCACGTTCTGGATCTGCGAGATTGGATGCGACACCGATGCCAACTACTACAACGACTATGGTAGCGCCGCGGCGGTGCAGGCCCGGATCGAATCGGTCGTCAACGGTCTGAACGTCCAATACCTCCGGGATGTCGACATCCGACATGACATCAGCCACCTGATCATCCGAACCAGCAACGGCCCCTACACCTCGACGGACCCGAGCACGCTGCTCAACCAGTTCCGGAGTGAGTGGAAATCCAATCAAACCAGCGTTCAGCGCGATATAGCCCACCTCTTCACGGGCAAGAACCTGAATGGCGGCGTCATCGGCGTCGCCTGGCTCGGCGTCATCTGCGACAAGAACTTCGGCTACGGCCTGGTCGAGTCCGACTGCTGCGGATCGTTCTCATGCACCACGGACCTTTCCGCTCATGAACTCGGCCACAACTGGAACGCGGGCCACTGCACCTGTAGCGGCTGGACCATGAACCCCTACATCGGTTGTTCCAACAGGTTCACCGCCAATCCTTCCATTCCGGCGATCGAAAACCACAGGGACAGTCGCACCTGCCTTGATCAGGGTTCGAATGGCACCATTCTGGCCTCTGACGACTTTGAGAGTGGCACCCTCGGTTCGCAGTGGAACTGCTCCACCGCGTCACGCTGCGTCATCAAGAAGAAGGCCCAGAACAAGAACAGTTCCGGCAAGTGGGGCCTTCAATTGAAGAAGACCGTGGACATCGATCTGGCCGTCAGCACGGCAGGATTCGCCACGATCGACATCTACGTCTCGGAGCGAAGCCAGAACTATGAGTCCACTGAGTTCCTCAATATGGACTGGTTTGATGGCTCTTCGTGGAACATGGCAGACCAGTGGCAGCAGAAGGGTTGGAGGGACCGCATGGTTACCCTTCCCGCCGGCGCTGGCAACAACGCCGCCTTCCAGCTGCGTTTCAGCTGTAACGCCAAAGGCAAGCAAGAGCGGTCCAAGGTGGACGACGTCCTGGTCGTCGGCAACTGACCGCCAACCAGGCTCGCCCCCGGTGCCACCGGGGAGTGGGCGTGGCAATCCTCAGAGGCCCCTGGGCGCATACGCACCCGGGGGCCTCGCTCCATTTGGGGCCCACCCAGCAAGTGTCAGGGGATCCCGTGCATCCAAGTGAGACACTGGGTCAAAGAGACTCCAGATCAGGGATGGTCAAAGCCGAAGAAAACAGTGGTCCACCAGCCTCCAACCACTATCGAGATCCCCCATGGCTCCCCATCGTCCTACAGACTCCTCGCAACCGTCAGCCCCCGCGAAGGCACCCAAGCCCACCAAGGCTGATCAGATGACCCCCGAATTGCTGGAGTTCATCCAGGCCGTCGACCAGTACAAGCGCATCCACGGGCGTCCCTTCCCCTCTTGGGGGGAAGTCCTCACCATCCTCTCCGAGTTGGGTTACGCCAAATGGGATGGAGACGAGCCCATTCAGTAGAGCCTGAGCGACCCACGGAACCCGGCTCCAGCAGTCGCCTAGTAGATCGGGAATCGCCCGCAGGTCTCGGCGACTTCCTGGCGTAGACGGGCTCCAACAGCCTCATCGTCGGGATGCTCAAGCCGCTCTGCTATGGCAGCGGCCAACCAGACCATCTCGGCTTGTCCAAGGCCGCGAGTAGTGACCGCAGCCGTTCCCAACCGTACGCCGGAGGCCTCCATGGGCGGACGCTCGTCAAAGGGGATCAGGTTTTTGTTGCAGGTGATATCCACCGAGTGCAGAGCATCCTCCGCCGCGGCCCCCGACAGACCCGCCGCATGGACGTCCACGAGGAGCAGGTGGTTGTCCGTACCGCCTGACACCAGGCGCAGGCCGTGGGACGCCAGAGCTTCTGCCAAGACCTGAGCATTGGCTACCACGCTGCGCTGATACTCTGTGAAGCTTGGCAACGCAGCTTCACGAAGGGCAATCGCCTTCGCGGCAATGACGTGCATCAAAGGGCCACCCTGCCCGCCCGGGAAGATGGTGCTATTGAGCTTCTTGAGCCAATCAAGGCTGTCCGTGAGGATCATCCCCCCACGCGGCCCCCTCAGCGTCTTGTGGGTTGTAAGGGTCACGACATCCGCATGGGGCACGGGCGAGGGATGCACCCCCGCGGCGACCAAGCCCGCAATGTGGGCCATGTCGACGAGCAGGCTGGCTCCAACATCCTTGGCGATCGCCGCGAAGCCCTCAAAATCGATGGTGCGTGAATACGCCGACGCACCGGCGAGGATCACCCGGGGTTCAAATTCCCGGGCCAGGGCAGCCACCTGATCAAGGTCGATACGCTCGGTCTCCCGGTCAACGCCGTAGCCCTTGAAGTTGTAGAAGACCCCTGAGAAATTCTTAGGGTGACCATGGGATAGGTGCCCTCCATGATCCAAATCCATAGCGAGGACGCGGTCGCCCGGCGAGAGCATAGCCATCAAGGCGCCCATATTGGCTTGCGTGCCACTATGGGGCTGGACGTTTGCGTAGCCCACGCTGAAGACCTGCTTGGCCCGGGATCGCGCCAGATTCTCGACGTCGTCGACGTGCTCGCACCCGCCGTAGTATCGCCGGCCCGGGTAGCCCTCGGCGTACTTGTTGGTGAGCGCTGTTCCCATGGCAGCGATAACCTCCGGCGAGGCGTGATTTTCAGAAGCGATCAGCTCCAGCTGATCTTCCTGGCGGGCGCACTCGGCATCGATGGCTGCCCAAACATCCCCGTCCGATCTCTTCCCGGCCATCTCCTGGAAACCCGACTTCACTGGGTCACCTCTTCAGTGCTGGAGGCCAACTCCGAAGCTCGCGCCAGGCCAGCCTCGCCCAGGGGTGCCGCCAGGGCTCCCGCCTCATAGAGGCCGGTCACATCCGCATCCAGCGAACCATCCTCCTTCCATGCAAAGAAGGCGCCCCTGCGCTGCCCGGCGACGAATTCGCCAAACATCCGCCGGCCCCCACCCGCGTGCCACTGCTGTGCCAGGCCTTGCTGTTGGCCATCCAACATATGGGCAACCTCCCGCAGGGAACCGTCTTTGTACCAAGTGCGCACAACACCTTCGGGACGACCCGCAACGAAGGTCGCTAGTTTCTTCTGCTTGCCGTTGGGGTGCCACTCCAACCATTCCCCCACCTGCGCATCGGCCTCGAACGACCCTTGGGATTGGAGCTCGCCATTCGCGTACCAGCCAAAGGCCTCGCCAACCTTCAGACCGTCCTCCCATTGAAGGGCATTGAGCTTGGCTCCCCCCTCGTGAAAGCGCGTCTCCGTCCCGTGTTTCAAATCCTGAACGAAGACGGTCTCCGACTGCAGTTCCCCGCTTTCGTAGTAGGCCATGGTCTTGCCGTCAGCTTTTCCGTCTTTGAACTCCACGGACGAGAATCTCTTGCCGGAGGGGTAGAACGCCTCAAGCAGAATTTTGGCCCCCCGCTCAAAAGTGATCTTCTCCAGCACCTCGCCTGATTCGTGGTGACTCAACCAATCACCGTCGCGCTGGCCGGCCTTGTAGCCTCCTACGAGGCGCACCTGGCCATTGGGGAACCACTCCTTGTAGGCCCCCTGCATGTGGCCCACGGAGTAGGCCACTTCACTCAGTGCACGACCATCCGGATGCCACTCTCGCCAGACTCCGTCCTCCAACCCATCGTCGGAATAGACTCCACGCCGGGCGACCTGGCCGTTGCGATGAAACTCTGAATACTCGCCCACAAATTTGCCGTAACGTGTGGAGCCCTGGACCTTCGGCATGGACCGCGCATCATCCCAAAAAGTCTCCTCGGGGCGCAGGCCAGCCCCACCACCGCCGTCCTCTCCAGAGTCGCCACAGCCCGCTGCAAGTCCCAGCAGGATCAGACCAAGGAGCGGCGAAGGGCAGTGGGTGCGTCGAAGAGCAGGGTCCATGGGGCAATAATGAGGGACAGGGAGAAGGTCAGAGTGGCAAGGCTAGGGGCACCTACGGTGCAGGTCCCTCGCCGGAGATCCTACCCCCTGAATTCTCCGGATGCTGCCCCCACCCGAACCCAGCCCAACGACTTGGCTGGCTTCCCGTACCGACCATGGCCCGGCCCCCGGGCTCTCGCTAGGATCCACCCGTGATCGACCCTCCCCACACCACCACGCGGCCACTCGTCATGGCCGGCCTAGCCTTCGCAGCACTGATCCTGGTCGGCGGCTGCGCTCCCAACCCCCAGCCCCCGAACGTGCTGCTGATCACGCTGGATACCACGCGGCCGGATTACCTCTCCTGCTACGGGGGCACCAACCGCACCCCTGGCTTTGATGCTCTCGCCCGCTCAGGAGTCCGGTTTGAGTCGGCCCTAGCCACCTCCGCCGTGACCCCGGTCTCCCACGCAAGCATCCTCACCGGGCTGAACCCCTACGAACACGGGCTCCGGGTCCTCTCCGCTGATAGCGGGTTCCGCCTCCCCCCCTCAAGCACCACCCTGGCGGGCTACCTCAAGAGCGCAGGCTACGCCACCGGTGCCGTGCACTCGGCGTTCCCCGTCTCGGGATATTTCGGTTTCAATCAGGACTTTGACCGCTTCGAGAGCTTTGACGGAAACATGGACCTCCTGCCCGGCGCGCAGAAGACCACGTGGAATCTTGACGCGCTCCAGCGGCGCTCCGATGCCACCACCGCCCTCGCCTTGGAGGTCATCGACGACCTGCGATCGGATGGCCGCCCTTTCTTTCTCTGGGTGCACTACTGGGACCCCCACGACCCGACGCTACTTCCGCCCCCGGAGTGGCTGACGGGGATCACCAGCGGTGCGGGGGGCGGCGCGGAGTCCGCGCAGTACGAAGAGATCTACGCAGCCGAGGTTCGCTACATGGACCGCCAGTTCCAAGGCTTGACGGACGCCCTAGAGAAGTCCGGGCTGCGTGAGACGACCCTGATCGCCCTCACAGCGGACCACGGGCAAGGTCTTAGTGACGGCTTCAAGCGCCATGGCTGGGCCGCCCACCGCATGACCTACCAGGAACAGATTCACGTCCCGCTGATGTTTGCCGGACCCGGAGTCCCGATCTCCCAGACCCACTCCGCTCTGGCGAGTACGGTGGACATCGTCCCCACCCTGCTCGACTTGGTGGGCATCCCCGATCTCCACCCCAGCAAACTCGAGTTGGCGGGGCGAAGCCTACGTCCGCTCATGGAGGGCAACGAGTTGCCTCCGGCCAGCGCCTACGCCGACCAGGTCAATGGCTACGACTTCAACGCCAGCATGACCGGACCCCGGCCCGACGCGGCGTTTCTGTTCACGATCTGCGATGGCACCTGGAAGCTCATCTGGCGACCGCACATGCCCGAGGCCTCCGAGTTGTTCAACCTCCTAGCAGACCCCCTAGAGACCGTGAACGTCATCAGGAGTGAGCGACAGGTCTTCCTGCGGTTGATGGAGGACCTCGCTCAGCGGCGCCCCTGGGTCCTCTCGCCCTTCCAGAGCGATGGCACCCAGGCTGACGACGGCGTCGGCGAAGCCCTGCAGGCGTTGGGCTATGCAGGTGGCGACGGGGCCGAGGGCACGGGTCTGGTTTGGCAGTGGACGTGCCCCGAGCATCCAGACTTCCTGTTGCCGGACCCTCTACCCTCCGCTGCGGCCCACGCCCACGGTGCGGATGGCTGCGAGCGCCTTCTGGTCCCAATCTCCGACTGGAGCGCTCTAACCCAAGACGAATGAGTTGGCCCCCGTCATGAGTCTCCGTCTGATCAAGAACCTGGCGATTGTCCTGCTTTCGTTGCTCTGCCTGCTCGGGCTGGCTCTGTCCATCATCCCAGGCAGGGCGCGCGCTCTCCTGCGGGAGTCCTCCGAATCAGCTCTGGGAGTTCCCGCCACCGTCGGTACCCTGGACACTTCTCTGAGCGGCTCCAATCTCGACTTGGGGATCGTCAACTTCGACGTCCAGAACCCTGCGGGTTTTGACGGTGCGCCCCTACTGCATCTGGGGCGCGTCACCTGCAACCTGCGCCTCCCCTCCCTCCTGACGGGAACCGTTGGCGTCGACCAGTTGGTGGTAGAAAACCTGCGCCTGCGCATCGTTCAAGAGGGCTCCCGGTCCAACATAGCTCCGCTCCTGAAGAAAATCGCTCAGGGCCTCCGAGACCCGAATCCTGATGAGCCCGAGGATCAGAGCGCACCAGTGGACCCAGGACCCGGGCCGCGTTTGGATCTGAAGAGCCTCACCCTGCGGGGCGTGGGGATCGATCTCGAGTTGACCGGCCTGGGGAACCTGAACGTGCAGGAGTCAGCCACACTTCCCGACTGGACACTCCCGCTCGAGGGGGTGCGCGCTCCAGACGGCGGCGCCCCCACCTTGGATGACATCCTTGCGCATCTGCTGGACCAACTCCATGCGCGAGCATTGGTGGCGGCCGAGGAGTTCGTCCCGAAGGAGTTGCTCCCGCTGCTGCACGGCGCTTCAACCGAGGACCTGATACGGGATGGCCTTGAGCGGGAACTCCTAGACCTCCTACCCGCCAATGCCAGGGACGAACTCAAGGGCAAGGCCGCCAAGAAGCTCAGGGGGCTCTTGCGGGACCGCTAGCGATCAATCCCCCGAAGAGTCCGGCTCGCCGCTGTACCCCATGGCCTTTAAGCGTTCGAGGGTCTCCTGCGTCTGGCTGAAATCAAAGCGAGACGGAAGGGGGTCACGCCCCTCCTGCCAAGCCATCAGCTCGACGCGCAGACTATTGCGCGTGGCCAGGACCTGGGCCGACGGAGTTCCCACTAGGAGGTTTACGCGTTCCCCGGGGTCCACCTCTAGATCAAAGAGTTCCTCCACCTGATTGTAAGGCGAGACCATGTACTTCCACCGGCCGCGGCGCACGCAGCGCGCCTTGCCCGCATTGGCCCACAGGCCGGGCTGCTCGGCCACCCAGGGTTGCGTGGCCTCTGAGAACACCGGACCGCGCTTGAGTTCCGCCCCCTCCAGTGCGGAGACCAGGCTCACTCCCTCGCTGCGCAAGGGGAGCTCTAGGCCCAACAGTTCGCACAGGGTGGGTACCACGTCGATCGTGGACACCGGTGTGGCCACTCGGAGGCCGGCTTGCCGACCGTCAGGGAAGCAGAACAGCAGAGGAACGTGAACGGTGGTCTGGTAAACGGCCAAACCGTGATTCCAGAGATCCGCATGCTCCCAGAAAGTCTCGCCATGGTCGGCGGTCACGACCACCAGAGTCTCATTGAGAATGCCGCGCTCACGAAGGCCGTCGAGGAGATCCCCAAGGGCCTTGTCCATGAAGCTCATTTCGCCCGCGTACAGATTTGCGAGATGAGCATCGGCAGGACCCGGCCGCCCCGAGACGTTGCCCACCAGCTCACGCAGCGGGCCACGCAGACCAGCATTGATTGCCCCCGCATGACCGAATGACTGCCCGGTGGCCGCCTGCTGCTGCGCACGCACAGCCTCGTCGACGTGGCGCATGTTGCTGGTGGGGCTGGCCCCGGGCGCAAGGAATGGCTTGGCGTAGGGCTCGGGCGGCGCATAGGGCGCATGGGTATCGAAGTAATGGACGAACAGGAAGAGACGGTCCACATCGTCCAGCACCTTGTCGACATGCCTGAGTGCTGCGCTAGTGACCCGGTCGCCGCGCCGCTGGTTCTGGTCCGCACCGGCAGGACTAACCAATACGTCAAGACTCTCGTCGTAGTGATCGAAACCCTGATCGAACCGGAAGCGGCTCTCCAGGGCAAAAGAGCCCAAGATTCCAGCCGTATGAAACCCTTCTGCACGAAAGAGCTCCGCCAACATCTGGTTGTCCTCGTGCACGACGAAGCCGTTGCGAGCCACACCATGGGTGTGAGGCCAGCTACCCGTCATCAGGGATGTGTGAGAGGCAAGGGTGGTGGGCGCGGCGCTGGTCACCGAGCTGAAACTCACCCCTCTCTCGCTGAGGCCGTCCAGAGTAGGCGTCCGGGCCGCCGCATCCCCAAAGGCGCCGATCCGGTCCGCCCGGGCCGTATCCAGGCTCACCAGAAGCACGTGGCGCAGGGGGCCAGGGTCCGCATCACCCGTACAACAGAAGGGCAGCCAGGAGCAGGGAGTGGACCAACACACCACATCGACACGCAAGGAGGGGCCTCATCGAGGCCAAGGTCTCAGATGGGGAGGGGCAAAGCAACGGGGCATGGCAGGGGATACTCGCCCGCATGCTGGGAGTTGGCGCCGCGTTGGACACACCTGAATTCCAGTCCCTGGGACTTTGGTTGGCGGAAACCCCTCAGACAGAGGACAATACGCTCGGTCCATACCCAACACGCAACCCGGGCCCCTACCCTGCACCCACGATGAGCATCTTCACAAGCCCCGCCCGACTGATTTGCGCGAGCCTCCTTCTCGCAGCCCCCCTCAGCGCCCAGATCCTTCGCACCGAATTGGTCGCCAGCGGATTCGTGCGGCCCATTCTGGTCACGGCGCCCCCCGGCGATGCCAATCGTATTTTTGTGGTCGAGCAGAACAGCGGCCTGATTCGCATCATCAAGAATGGCGTCACCCTTTCTACGCCCTTCCTCGACCTTGGTTCCAAGATCTCAACCAATGGGGAGCGCGGCCTGCTCGGGCTGGCCTTTCACCCCGATTACGCTAACAACGGTCGCTTCTTCGTCAACTTCACCAATCCATCGGGCAGCACCAAGGTGAATGAGTATGCCGTCTCGGCCGATCCGGACGTTGCCCTGCAGGCCAAGGTCGCCGTCATCCAACTCATTTCCCAGCCCTTCTCCAACCATAACGGGGGCTGCATCGCTTTTGGCGGGGACGACAAACTCTACATCGGCATGGGAGACGGCGGATCGGGAAATGACCCCGGCAATCGCGCCCAAGACCTAGGCGAGCGCTTGGGCAAGATGCTACGGCTCGACGTGGACATCCCCCCTCCCTACGTCCCGGCCGACAACCCCTTCGTCGGCCAGACTGGCGTGCGCGAGGAGATCTGGGCCTACGGCATTCGCAACCCTTGGCGCTTCTCGTTTGACAGCCTGACCGGGGACCTCTACATCGGTGACGTTGGTCAGAACGCATGGGAGGAGATCGACTTCCAGCCCGCTAGCAGTCCCGGTGGAGAGAACTATGGCTGGCGATGCATGGAGGGCTTCAATTGCACGGGCAACTCCGGCTGCACCTGCAACGATGCGGCCTTGACGCTTCCCATCCACGAGTACGGGCACAACCTAGGCTGCTCGGTCACCGGCGGCATCGTGTACCGCGGCCCCATCAGTGCGTTGGGGGGAACCTATTTCTTCGGAGACTACTGCAGCGCGCGCATCTGGAGCTTCAGGTACGACGGCACCAACATGACGGAGTTCAAGAACCGAACATCTGAGTTGGACCCGCCCGGCAGCGACATCATCAACGACATCAGTTCCTTCGGCGAGGACGGTGTCGGCAACCTCTACATCGTGGATTACGCCGACGGCCAGATCTTCAGGATCACCTCCGACTGCGATGTGAATAACTACTGCGGCACGACCCCCAATTCCGCTGGCCCCGGGGCCATCATGGGGTCATCCGGCAGTCTCAGCCTTGCCGACAACAGCTTTGGGCTAACCTCGTCTGGCGGGGCCCCCGGGCAGTTCGGCTACTTCATTTTTGGCGACCAACCGGTGTCCATTCCCACCGCCGATGGAGTGCGGTGCGTTGGGGGCAACATCTTCAGGCTCCTGCCCCCGCAGACCATTGACGGGTCAGGCAACGTCTTCAATCCCCTGGACTTCAATACTCCGCCGTTCAATGGAGCGGGCCAGGTGTTTGCAGGCACCACGTACTATTTCCAGCACTGGTACCGGGATAAGACTGGCGGCCCTGCAGGCTCCAACTTCTCGGACGGTCTTCAAGTCACCTTCTGTCTCTAGACGCGGAAACTGATCAGCTGGCTCTGCGTTGGCGTGTTTCCGCCTGAAGAGCAAGGTTCGCCTCGAAAATCGAAAGCAGCACGGCTCCTCGCGGCCCCACTGCGGCAGGCTCGGGCACATGCGTTCTGACGGGCCTCCGGGCCCTCCGATTAGTCTCGGGCAATTCCCGCAACGGCATCGAGGCGCGACCGGGAGCGGCCGCCGGATTTGGTTGAGCCATTCGGAAGGGGCTGGCTGGTACGCCATCATCCTGAAGCGCGTAGAACGCAGCAGACTGGAGGTCGTGGAGGCTCTCCATCCCCGCCTCCTCGTTGCTGGCGATCCCCACCCGAACGTTGACCCGAACATTGACCTCGCCGTTGCTGAAGTCCCAGCCGTTAACCTCTGATCGCACGCGTCGCGCCATACCTTCAGCAGCCTGGCGGCTCGTGTGCGGCAGGAGCATCCAGAGAAGGTTGCCCTCTGGGTACCCGAGCAGGTCCCCGGCGCGGGAGCCCTGCTCCAGCAACTCGGCGACCCGTGCCCTCATTTCCTCGCAGGAATTGTGGCCGTGAATGGCTCCTAGTTGGTCCAGCCTCTCCAACTCGACCAGGAAACAGGTCAGGGGTACCTCGTGCCGCTGACAGCGATCGAACTCTGCCGCCATAAGCTCTTCGACCTCGTTGCGGCCGAACAACCCTTCACCCAGCGCTTCGGAGTGCCGGGGACGGGATGAGGACTCAAAGTCGCGGTTGTTAGGTCGATTCTGCATGGCGGGCCAAGAGTGCTTCCAATCGGCATAGGGCCCGCCCCACTTGAGGCTCAGGGGGTCAGCCAGGCAAATTCTTGCTCACGGCCCTATATGGGCTACTCCACGCAGGAGGCCAGGAAAGCTATCAGGTCCCGAAGTTCCTCCTGACTGAGGGCGTGAGAGACGTCCTCAGGCATGGAAGAGGGGCCTCGTTTGCGCTCAACGATCGAAATGTCCTCCACCTCAAGAGTCTCTTTTTGAGGCGTCTCAAGGGTCAACCAACCCTCTTCCTCTCCCAAGATCCGCCCCACAAGCGCCTCGCCATCGTCCAGCAGAAGGAGCCAATCTTCAAATCCCTCCGCGATTTCCGCCCCCGGCTCGCGCACCGAGCGAAGGATCTCCATGGAGCTCAATCGTGAACCCACGTGAGTCAGGTCGGGCCCCACCTCGGATCCACCCTGCCCATCGAAGGCATGACACCGCAAGCACTCAGTCTCGGTCTTCTCAAGGAAGATCTGGCGGCCCGCAACCATGTCACCGCCCTCCAAGGCCCATAGCCATTCGGCCAGAGCCCGATCCGTCCCAGCCCGCGCCTGGCGCAGTCGATCCAAGGCCAGATCCAATGTGGGAGACCCAAGGCGAGCTGCCGCACGCTCCAACTCCAGGGCCACCGGGCCCACGCCGCCCTGTGCGCAAAGTTCCTCGAGCCACTCCAGTAGGTACGCCTCGGTTCCGGAGGCCTGACACTCGCTCAGAACCTCAAGAGCTAGTCGCGCATCGGAGAGATCGCCCGACTGCAACGCTGAGCCGTAGGCCTTAACGAGTGCCACCAAGGCTCGATCAGGTTCACTACGCGCCAACGCACGCAGGGCCACGATACGCACACCGCGAAGCGGCGAGTCAGAGCAGTCCCACAGAATCGCGTCGAGTTCCGCATGTTCACCATCAAGGGCGCATTGAAGGGCTGCCTGCTGAATAGTGCCTGCGTTGCCGACCTCCCCTCGTGCCAGAGCTGCAAGCACCTTGCTTGATGCCAGCTCCCTTCCCCCCATGAGATCCAACCAAGCACTCCAGCGGGCGTTCGCCCACTCCCCTCTCTGCTGTGCCTGCCGACCCAGACTCTCGATCCAATCGTCGGATAGTGAGTTCTCATCGGCAACCACGGTCCGCCATTCACCCATGACCGGGTCGATCGCGTCGGGGTCCTGCCAATCCATGAGCAAGCCCAACGCTTCCGCCCCCAGGCTCTCGGAAGGACAGGCCAGGCCCCAGTCCGCGAGGGCGCGGGCTGATGCCTGCGTATGAATGCGCCACTGGGCAGCCATGGCCCTGCGGGCGAGGGCAGGATCAGAATCATCAAGCCCCTCAAGCATGTGCGCCAAATCCTCCATGGCGCCCGGAATGGGCCGGTCGTAGATGGCCCGCGCGGCTTCAGCAACCAAGGTATGCTCCGGGTCGGCGAGATAGCGCGCGATACGGCCATCGCCTTGGGATCGCAATGCAACAATGGCGGCCTCGCGAACCCTGATACGATCATCGGAATGGAGCGCCTCCAGCTCTGCGCCGCCAGCCTGATACGCAAGGGCGCGCACCGCAGCGTGCCGCATCCAAGGGTCCTCCCCGTCCTCGGTTTCAATCAGGCGCAGAAGGGCCGGCACCAACTCCGGCTCGCGGATTCCCTCCCGGCCAAGACTGGCCAGACACTGGGCGGCGAAGAAGCGCACGCGAGCCTCGGGGTCTGAAAGCCCGCGCAGGGCGGAGGCCATTGCAAGGGAAGAGGGTGACTCGGACAGCACCTTGAACCACTGGGCGCGCACTCGCCGATCCGGATCCTTGTGCAGTACCGACAAGGAAGCCCATACCTGCCGACCCGCAGAGCCACCTGCTCGCATGATCTGCCCCGCCCCCCAGATTCCGTGCAGCCGGGTGAACTCCCCGGGCACCCCTAGCGGCCGCTCCCACTCGCCTCTGGCAGCTGCCAGCAAGACATCGAGGCTGTCCTTCCTAGAGGAGCTGGGCCCGGTCAAGGCCCGGTCCACCAATTCCCACTGCGCCTCGAGGCGAACGGTCTGGTGGTCGTGACCGATCAGGGTTCCCAGTTCATGAGCCCCCCTCTCGGTCATCCCTGCTGCGAGCAGAGCACGCACCTCCTCTCGCTCGCCTACATACTCATCCCCGATCGGATGGACCCCGTAGATGCGCCCCTTGCCCGTCTTGTCCCAACCGTGCACCCAATCGCTGTAGTACATCGATCCGTCACTGCCAATCTGGACGTCCGTGGGCAGGCAATTCCAGAGGAACTTCTCCGCCCCCACCAGGGTGAATCCAGCACCGCGCTCCTCCATCTGAAATCGATGGATCCCGCTGTAGCTCGCGTCTCCCCGGAAATCACACAAGAAGAAAGAGCCCCTGTACTCGGGGCCCCAGCCCGCTCCCGGGTAGTAGGTAATCCCCGATGGACCGTCTGCGAAATTGGCAACGGGCGGGGTGATGTAGGCCGGTTGCCCCTCGTGGTAAGGCTCCCAAAGCAGCTCGTCATTCCAGGGCCCGCGGCTCACCGGTTCACGCAGAAACTGGTAGGCCTGGCGCCACCCGCTCTCCCCGCCTTCCACTAGATAGACCCAACGGGCCCGATCGCCACCGTCTGAGTTGTTGTCGCCGGTGAACAGGTTGCCGTAGTCGTCAAACACAAGGTCTTGGGGGTTCCGGAGGCCGGTCGCAAAGATCTCCAGACCAGAGCCGTCGAGCTCAGAGCGCAGCACCGCCCCCGCGTGATGGTGTGCAAAGACGTGACCGTCATGCTCGACGTGAAAGCCCCTGTCCCCGATGGACCAATAGAGACGCCCGTCAGCCCCTCGCACCAACCCGTGCATGTCATGCCCCGCGAGCGCAGTATGAACGCCCCAGCCCGTGTGCTGCCGCTCGCGACCATCTGCCCGACCATCACCGTCCTGATCCCACAAGCGCCACATGTCCGGGATACAGGCGAAGTAGAGGTCGTCGCCCAACGGCAGAATGCCTGCCGCCACCCCCGCTGCGGGGTCGGCGAACCCTCCGGCGTAAATTGTCGCCACATCCGCTTGTCCATCCCCGTCCCGATCCACAAGCCGGGTCACGCGCTCCTGCTCAACCATATACCCCGCGGAGAACTTGTCGCCCTCGTGCTTGCGCATGTACTCCACCCGATCAGACACGGTACGCGCCGCAAGCTCATCAGGCAGCCAGTTCATGTGCGAACGCATGTCCGTCACCCCCGAGTTGAGCCTGAAAGTCTCCGCGACAAAGAAACGCATCTGGCCATCGAGCGCAAAGGCGACGGGGTTGGCCAGCAGAGGTTCGGCCGCGAACAGACTCAACCTAAAGCCCTCAGGGAGAACCACCCCGGACATGACGTCCCGGGCCTCGGTAGTAGCAGGGGCCACGGGAGGCACGTAGGGCTCCCCCTCTTGGCAATAGGCTGACTCCACGAGGAACGCGAGGGTAAACAGGTGCCAAAGAGCAGGGTCCTTCATAGGCGCAGTCTAGCCACTACAGCCGTCCAACGCAGCTAAGGCTTCTGCGCCAACCGCTGAGCGAGAAGCAGGTCCACCATACGCCCGTAGCTTCGAACTCCGGCGGCCTGCCCCTGCCCCTTCAAGTAGACATCGTTGGCGCGACTGGACCATTCCCACAGAACCGTCTCCTTGCTGCGCCAGAAGCGGTACTGCGCTTGAAGATCCGCCAGCACTCCTGGGGCAAGATCGGCGCTCACCTCTTCCAGCAACCCGCGACCCGAACGGCCCAGCGCCCCGCGCGCATGGCTGAGGGCCTGTAGGGAACCGGAGTACCTGAGGCTTGGATCGTGGCTGGACCGACAGACCAAATAGGCTATGAAGTTGGCCTCATCCTCCCTTGCGAAACCACGCCCGTGTGCCACTTCGTGCGCTGTCACGAAGGGCACCTCTGTCAGGGGCACCTGGGAGTTAACGTGGGCCTCAGCAGTAAAGGGCGAGTAGATGCCCGAGATCCCCAAGGCAGACATGAGCCAAGAGAAGACTGGGCGCCGAACGGAAACCGGGCGCCCCCCCAACACGGGATAGGCTCCCGCAGCCGTGGCCCACGCTTCGTGCAGACGCGGGTCACCGTCGGGCCCACCTTGCAACTGGAGGCCCCACTCCTGAGGAACGGAGCCGGCCTCGAGGCAGCGCGTTCTCTCAATGGCCGCCTCCTCACCCAGGCTTCTCACGAGCTCCGCCAACTCACCTTGAGAGCGGGGCCGCACCTCCCAGCCAGCATGCCAGGCAAAGGGCTGCCGGGCGTGATTGAACCCCCAACAGACTTCAAAGGTGAACAAGCCAGCGGCCGCCAGCATCATCATCCAGCCGAGGGCACGCCTCACCCCCGCCGGCTTGCGCATGGAGCGCAACAAACCAACGCAGACGGCTGCAACGAGGAGCAGCGCCATGAGCTCGGCAACGGAAAAGGGTGCGTGGCCCAGGGGGGCCAAAAGGGTCCGGACCACGGGGAACACGCCACGACAGTAGAGGGCCTCCGTACGATCCGGAGCCCTCTGCAAGACGCTCAGGGTCCCGATTGAGCCACCAGCCAACACCAGACACACCAGCCCCGCCAGCCAGGGCCGCACACCCCATCCAAGCTCCTTTGGCGCCGAGTCGGGGGGGAGAGGTTGATCCATGAGTGCAGGTTCACGAGGGGGAGCCGTGGGGGTCCATCCGGATCAGAGCCCGTCCATGCCTCAATTTCAACTGTTGGTCACTCCCTCGTGCCCCCGGAGCCTCCTTCAGGCACGGAAACCCAACAGACCTGTCCATATGGACCTACAATTGACACAGAGGTCTCTCCGCAACCTCCGGCCAACACCACGCCATGCCCAGCCCCCCCCTGTGCCCCCCTGCCCCATGCCGACTGAAGCCACGCCGTGGGCGAGGCCATGACCCCCGGCGCACCACATGCCTCGCCCTGTGCCTGGGTGGGCTGCTGACTTCGGCCGTGACTGCACAGGGCCACCAGCGCGCGGACCTCCCCCCGCTGACCCCCAAGCCCGATCACACCCGGGTCCTGCCCGGCCACGAGCTGGACACCGCTGTGATCAAGTTTTTGGACGGCTCACGGGTTCGTCTACAGGGTGGGAGCCTCTCCGGTACCGACCCACAGGCTGAGGCCGTCTCCCTTATGCTCGAGCAGCTAGGGGTCCAGATTCGGCGGCTCTTCCCTCAGCCGGACGCGGTCCTGGACGCGTGGCGTGCACGAGCCGAATCCCGTTCGGGTGAGGCCCTCCACGACCTGACGCTCTTCTACTCACTCCACCTCCCCGCGGGGCTCGATCTGGGAGCACTCTGCGATCAACTCAACCGCTTTGAAGTGGTTCGGCGGGCTTGGCCTGTGGGGTCAGTGAGCGATCCGGTTGCTACTTTCGTGGCGGGCGCTGGAGACTACAGCGGACAGCAGGGCTACCGCGGGCCGGCCCCAGTGGGTGTCGATGCAGACTTTGGCAATGCCTACAGTGGTGGACTCGGCACGGGCATCACCATTGCGGACGTCGAAACGGGCTGGACCGACGACCATGAGGATATTGCCCACAAGGCGCAAGGCAACTACATCGGACTGTGCTGCGCCCCCTACCCCGGGGACCACGGTACGGCCGTCCTCGGCGAGCTGGTTGGCGAGCACCAGGATACCGGGGTGCGTGGGCTGGTCTACGACGCTGACATCCTGCTCTCCACCCACCAGGGCTTCGCGATCAACATTCCCGCCGCCATCACCAACGCGATAGCCGCCTTGACGGCAGGTGACTTCCTTGTCTTGGAAGTGCAGTGCCAGGATGCCCCGCTTGGGCCGCACCCCTGCGAATGGGATGATGCCATCTTCGCAAGCGTGCGACTGGCCACGGCCTCCGGCATCCACGTGTACTCCGCGGCCGGCAACGGAGGCCACGACCTGGACGACCCGAGCTATGGGGCCAAGTTCGACCGGACGGTGCGGGACTCGGGGGCCGTCATCGTGGGTGCTTCACAGGGGTCCACGCTCACGGCCGCCAGTTTCTCGAATCATGGAAGCCGGTTAGACCTCCACGGCTGGGGCAGCGGCGTAACCTCTGCCGGCTACGGGGACCTCTTCAACGGGGGGCTGCGAGCCACCTATACCGCACTGTTCAGTGGTACTTCCAGCGCCACCCCTATCGTGGCCGGGGCGGCGGTACAACTCGCGGGCATCCACTCCCAGGTGACGGGCTCAGCGATCGCCCCCAAGGAACTCCGCAGCCTAATGGTGAACACGGGCACAGCGACCACGAGCGGCCCCAACATCGGGCCCCGCCCGGACGTGCGAGCAGCAGTCGAGAGTCTGGGATTCCCCATTGTGAACGTCAGCGGAACACTGGTCCCGGGAGGCTCCTACACAGCCACGAGTAACGGGGCCCCGGGAGATGGCTGCGTCATGGTTTTTGGTACGGGCATCAGCGACGTGAACCCCATCTCGGTACCCCCCTACGGCTACTTCATGCTGGCGGGGAGTCTCACACGCAAGAAGTCCGGAGCGCTCGATTTGGTGGGACAACTAAGCTACAGCGAAGCCATCCCTGCGGACCCAAACCTGTCCGGCACCACTCTCGGATACTGCCTGACCTGGCAACGGTTCCTCTCAGGCCAGCCGGGAATCGGCGCGTTCGGCAACGTGGCCGCCATCGAGATCCAGTAGCCGCCCCGAACGGGGACTGAGCCGTCCGACTACTTCAGTTCATCCCAGTAGTCGCCTGGCATGTCGTGGGCGATCTTCAAGGCGCCATTCGCGCCACCATAAACGGGTTCCTCGGTCCGGATCACGTGGCCCGCACCGAGCGTCTTGACCATCTCCGACTCGATAGCCGTATCCAGCCCACGGATCTGACTGCCGCCACCCGCCAACAGAACCCGCTGCTTCAAGCGTTCCTGAAACTCAGGGTCGAAGGTGGCAATCAACTGCCCCAACCCCTCAACGATGGGCGGCACGATTCTGTTGCAGGCGCTGCGGATGGCCTCGGTCAGGTCGAAACTCTGCGGCTTGCCTTGCACCGGAAGATCAACGATAAGGCCCTCGGCCTTGGGTTCGACCGTCGAATAGCGCTCCTTGATTCCCTTCACCATCTGAATGCTAAATTGCGCGTCCGGGAAGGCCTTCGTGATCTCGCCGCTTAGCTCCTTATCCACAAAGTCCCCCGCCGTCGTCAGAGTGATCTGGTCGGACTCCTCGGGCATGGTGCCGTGCATGCGGCAGAGGTCGACCGTGCCCGCTCCGATGTCGATCACGAGAACGTCTTCGAGCATGTCCAGTCCATAGGCGACGGAGAAGGGCTCGGAGCACAGCATGACCGAGTCCACTGCCTTGCGCGCCGCCTGGAGAATGGCGTCTTTGTTATGGATGGATGCCTGGGCGGGAACGCCAATGACGGCATACACGAGCTCATCACTACGAGGTTGCGCCAGCCGAACGATTTCCTGCACTAGATCCTGAGCGGCCCGGAGGCTCTCGCCATCCTCCGCCCCGTCTTGATTGAATTTCAGGACACCGTGTTCAAGGGGGCGATGAAGATTCAGTGAGAGCCGCTTATCCCGGGCCTCCTGCCCGAAGAGCACATCCTTTTGGAGGAGCTTGCGAGCCACTGGGTCTTTGGGGTAGCCCACGAAGGACTCAACCGTCTCGCGCACACCATTGGACGCACTCACAGAGGTGCGGGAAGTCCCCAAGTCGATGCCCATGTAGAGCACGCCCTGGGTGTCGGAACGCGCGTCTTTCGTTTCTTCGCTGTCAGCGGGGGGGGGGGGATCTTGGCGTGCGGTAAGTTGGAATAGTTCCCAGCATTGAGCGCGAGCATGCCGCTGCACCTGTCTAGATCGTATCATTGCCCAACTCGCACCCAACGCGATGATCCAGACTGATTGCACAATCGCTACCTGCTGCACCAGAGCGAGACAGGCGGCTGTCACTCCCAGCAGCGCTAGGAGCGGAGGTAAAACCGATCAGGCGCCGCTGCGCCGATCGACCAGCCGCTGCTTCAACTCAAGATTGGCTGTCAGCAGGTCGGCCAAGACGGCAGACCGAAGCTCCTCTGCTTCCGGATCGATGGTGCTCTCAGGAAGGTCAATGGAGAGGTGCCGTGGTGTCCGGCGCGATTCCCCGAATGGACCGGAAATGCCAATTCCGATTTCGTGCATGCTGCCGCTTTGAAAACCGAAAGTGCCCGGAATTAGAGTTTCCAGGGCTTCGATCCGCTGCCGCATGGAGCGGATTGCGAAGCTCTCCTCAGTGGCACCCGGACCGGGAAGAACCGGGCCAAGCTCGTTAGCTTTGAGTTGCTCCAACTCCCGATGGAGGCGTATCAATTCGGCTTCCACCCTGGCGAGCAAACCCATGCCCCGACCTGCAACGGGAGCCCCACCCCCGGCTAGCGGAATCCGCCTGGGAATGTGGATGGGGTGCACAACATTGTTGCGCCGGAAGGAAGGCCGAGAATCCATCAGCATCTTCCTATATTTCACCCCTCTTCCGGTTCTATCCACACCTATGTGACAATCCTGAGCTCAAGAGTGCGCACTTGCTCCATTCTGAGACGGGGGAGGTGATTCAAGCCCCCCCCCTCCAGTGGGCTTCAATGGTGGCCGGCCGGAGGTGGACCAGGAGCCATGAATGGAGTGCCCCGCTCTGGGTACACTAGCCCACCCCGCCCCCGCCCCATCGCACACAAGGCCCCCCCATGAGCATGTTGGACTGGTTCCAGCGCGGAACCCAGGAAATGATGGTCGCACGTCCCGATGGGACGAAGGCCCAGGTTGTCTGGAAGCACCCCGATCCGACGATCCCGATGAAGAGTCAGCTCACGGTAGATGCCGATGAGAGGGCCATATTTTTTCGGGATGGACAGGTGGTGTCCGTTCTTGATCCGGGCCGCCATACCCTTGACTCGAACAACCTGCCGTTCCTCTCCAACCTCGTCGATAGCTTCACGGGTGGGAACGTGTTCGTCTCGGAGGTCTTCTTTGTCAACGTTCGCGAACATCCAGGCGTCAAGTTCGGAGGACGCATCGGGCACGTCGAAGACCCCAAGAGCGGAGTGCCCGTCGAGACCATGGTTCACGGGGAGTTCTCCTTTAAGGTCACCGACCCCGAGAAGCTCATTTTGGGCCTGGTGGGCATGGGACGCGCGGAATCCGCCTTGGTCAAGGCCTGGCTCAAAGAGCAGGTACTCAAGGTGCTACGCGACACGATTGCCGAGTTGATCGTCAAGCAGAAGTGGCCCCTGCTGGACGTCACCTCTGGCGCTTACACCGAGGAGATCGAACAATCCGTGCTAGATAGCGTGATACCCCACGTGGATAGCTACGGAATTAAAATCGCCCGCTTGGGCAACTTCGTCATCGGTATCGATGAAGAGGACGCGGATAATCTCAAGGAACTCTATCGCGATGCGGCCTACCTCAAGACGGTTGGGGGGGTGGATAACTACCAGCGATTCGCCGCAGGCAAGGCCATGTTGGGCGCAGGCGAAGGCATGGCCGCTGGTGGCGGTGGTGGCGGCGAGGGCGGAGCCGCTGGACTTCTCGGAGGAGCGGGCCTCGGTGTGGGCCTGGGAATGGCTCAGATGCTCGTACGCGACCCGCGCGGTGGCGAGAGCTTGGCTCCTGCCACCCCCGGTACGGCCTGCCCGAGCTGTTCAGCCGTCGTGGCCCCCGGCAAGTTCTGTAGTGCGTGCGGCGAGTCACTCAAGCGCGAGGTGCCCAGCGGTACGTTCTGCACCGCCTGCGGGGAAGCCATGGCGCCCGATGGGCGCTTCTGCGGTTCCTGTGGAGAGGCCCAAAAGGACGCCTCGAAAGAGTAGGCCGTTGGCGGCCCCGCCCACGGGGCCGCCGAATAACCGGTCTCATTCAACTCCCCCGCCGCAGGCGGCGTGGGCCTAGCGAGAACGTTTGCACCGACCACGAGGAGGATCACGGGCATGAGCGATCCTAAACGCGTCGCCCCCCATCCCGGAGGCCCCCCCCGCAAGCCACCCGCCGCGAACACAGCTAGGGCTAGGGCCTGAGCGGAGAGGGCGCCAAGCTCCCCGTAGGCAACCCCAGAGAGGACCAGTCCCCCCACCGCAATCAACCAAGGGGCAAGCAACCAGACTGTTGGCGACGTGCCCAGCCCCAGGCGCCCCAGCACCAAGACTCCACCCACGGCAAAGCACAAGCCGCCCGCGATCAAGGCAGCGCCCACGTAGGAGTGAGCGAGGCAGCCCGCCGCGCCCATGGTCACAACAAGCATCCCCTCCAACAGACCAGGACTTGTCGGTTCAATCTGCACGGAAGCGAAGAGCCAGAATGCCCAAGCCCCCATGAACAAAGCAGCCGCAGCGCCAGGTTCAAGCTGTCCGATCCGTGGTCGCAAGATGGCGTAGCACAGGAGCAGCAATAGAATTCCCCAAACAACCAAGCGCCGCAGAGTACGGCCAGCCCACAGGTCCGGAACGAAGACCGCCAGCACCGCCGCCAGGAGAGTCCAGTCCAGCGCCTCCCTGGGGGGAAAAAGAGGCAGCCGTTGCTTCAGCCCGTAGTGCGCCGCTAGGAGGACGATAGGGACCAGGCCCCCCCCAGCAAGGTGTACCGCACCGCCGCGAGTGGACCCCTTCCAGATGCCGCTCGTCAGAATAAGGACCAGGGCAGCGCTAACGAATCCCCAGACCAGGGGTGGCCAGAGTCCCACGGCCTATTTGTGCAGTCCCTCGATGAAGAAGGTCAATTCAATCTCCGCGCTGAGGGCCTCCGTTGGAAAACTCTCCATACCGAACTTGCGGCGATCGATGGTCAATTTGCCTTCCAGACCCGACCGATGGCCCATTCCCGTTTCCTTATTTCCGATCAAAGTCATGGGGAAGCTCACCTCACCTTCGACTCCACGCAGGTTCAGGATTCCCGTGACAGAGAAGGTCGGACGGTCAGAGGTCGAATCTTCACCGGCCTCGATGGCGGTCGACTTGAACGTGGCCTCAGGGAACTGCTTGGCATTGAGGAAATCTGGGCCACGAATATGCTTGTCACGACCCTCGTTCCCCGAGTCCGCGCTGGCCGTGTCGATGGTGATCTGCACTTCGCACCCCGAGGGATCGTCCGCGTCGAGCACGTAGCGCCCGGTGAGCCCCGTGAAGCGGCCATAGAAAGCCGACACCTGCATGTGCTCGATACGGAACAAGACACCCGAGTGCACGGCATCCACCTCGAACTCCAAGGCCTCATCCGGCGCCAGGGCCGTTGGGGAAACTCGCGATTGGGCGCTCGAAGTCCAGGCGACGGCCAGGAAGCATGAGAGGAGAAGAGTCAGCAAGGTGGATTTCATGGGATGTGTCAAAGGCGATGAGAGGAAAAGGCCTGTACGGGCCCCCCATTGTGCAATGCCCCGGCCACATTCACCTCCCTTCGATTCCGTCCTTGTACGCAAGATTCACCGGGCTACGGTGCCTATCCGCACGAGGTCCACTTGCCACCCGATTCCTTCCTCCCAAGCCTGGCGCTGATCGCCGTCTTGGGCGTCGCCGCCCAATGGGTGGCTTGGCGCCTGAACCTGCCGTCGATCCTGCTCTTACTCCTGACGGGGCTCCTAGTGGGGCCCCTTCTCGGCTGGGTGGACCCCGATGCACTCCTGGGAGAGCTGCTATTCCCCGTGGTGTCGCTCTCGGTCGCCGTCATCCTCTTCGAGGGTGGACTGACTCTCGACATCGCCGAACTGCGGACGATTGGGCCAGCCGTTCTGCGCCTGTGCACCATCGGGGTGGCCTGCACCTGGGTACTCACGGCCCTGGCCGCTCATCTACTGGCAGGCATGGTTTGGCCCCTGGCCATCCTACTGGGTGCCATCCTGACCGTGACCGGCCCCACGGTGGTGGGACCTCTCTTGCGCCAAGTTCGGCCCCGCGGAGCGGTCGGCCCGGTGAGTACCTGGGAAGGGATTGTCGCAGACGTCTTGGGCGCAACCTTGGCCGTTCTCGTTTTCCACTCCGTTCTTGTAGGCAGCGAGTTTTCGGCCCAGGGGCTGGGCCCCGCCCTTAAGGGTCTCTCCTTCACCCTGGGGACCGGGATCTTGGCTGGGCTTGGTGGCGCCACGTTGCTGGGATGGCCCCTGCGAAGACACTGGGTGCCCGACCACCTGCACAGCCCGGTGGCCCTGGTGCTCGTACTGGGCATCTACGCCATGTCGGACGCCATCTCCCCGGAATCAGGTCTCCTGGCAGTCACCCTCATGGGTGTGGCGCTTCGCAATCAACGGCGCACCCCGGTGGGGCACATCATCGAGTTCAAGGAAAACGTGCGCACACTCCTGATCTCGGTGCTCTTTATCATCCTTGCCGCGCGAATCGACAGCAATGAGATCCTCACCCTCGGCCCTGGGGCATGGATGTTCGTCGTTGCCTTGATCCTCATCGTGCGACCCGCAGCCGTCGCGCTCTCAACCATCGGGAGCCCCCTGAATCACAGGGAGCGGATTTTCCTCGCCGGGCTCGCACCCCGGGGGATCGTAGCCGCTGCCGTTTCGGCTCTGTTCGGTGAAGAACTCTTGCGGGCCCAGGTCCCAGGCTTGGAGGGCATCGAGCAGTTGGCACCCCTGACCTTTTTGGTGATTGTGGTCACCGTGGTGGTCTATGGCCTCGGAGCGCGCCCGCTCGCCCGCGCCTTGAAGCTCGCCGAAGCGGCCCCCCAAGGGGTCCTGATCGTGGGAGCCAACCCCTTCGCCAAGGCTCTCGCCCACGCGCTGGGAACCGTCGGCCTCAAAGTTGTCCTCGTGGACAGCAACCATGCCGCCGTCGTGGACGCCAACCTGGAAGGTCTCACCGCACGCTGTGCCAACGTCCTCACCGAGGACAGCCCCGAACTCCTGCCCTTGGGAGGTATCGGCCACCTCTTCGCCTTGACCCCCAATGACGAGGTGAACTCCCTCGCCTGCCTCCACTACCACGAGATCTTTGGCCGTGCACGCTGCTTCCAGATTGCCCTACCGGCATCCGCTGCATCCGAGAGCCCTGGGGACCTGCGTGGCCGTGACATGTTTGGCAAGAGTGCCACCCTGCCCGTACTCCTCAGCCGCATCGAGCGCGGGGAGAACATCCGGGTTACCCCGCTCTCCGAAGAGTTCGGGCTTGATGCCTGGCACGAGGAATACGGACCGCACGCGCTGCCCCTGTTCAGCGTGGACGCGAGCGGATTCCTGAGAGCCAACTCACCTGATCGCCCCCTGCAACAGATCCCGGACGTCCAGCTGATCGGCCTAGTCGGCCCCGGCCGGAGCGCGGACTAGCCGCTGCTTCGGACACGCCCGGGGGGGAGCGTCTCCCCCACGGCTCTGCCGGCGGAGAGAACCTCCACCACGCCGTCCGTTCCAAGCCGCACCCGCATACCGGTCTCAAGCGCGCGCGTTGCATCTGCCACCCCCACGATGGCCGGAAGGTTCTTCTCGCGGGCCAGGATGGCTGCATGGCTCAGCCAACCGCCCACCTCCGTCACCAGTCCTGCGGCCGCACCGAAGACCGGACTCCAGGAAGGATCCGTGAAGCGCGTGACGAGAATCTCGCCTGGCATGAAGCCGTCCAGATCTTCCGCGCTACCACAGACACGTACGCAGCCCACCGCCTCGTCCGAACCCGCAACCCTGGAACCACGCAACGCCGTTGGGAGCCCGGACGGTGGCTCAAGCTCGAGCCCCTGCCGCCCCAGGCTCTCCACGTCCCGCGGCGCCAATCGCGTGGGCAGTTCGATCCCTTCCAGGGCCTCGCGCAATCGCTCAGCCCTCGCAATTTTGATTCTGAGGTCAGCCGGGAGCACAACCACACCGTCCGACTCACGGACGAGTCGCGCGACGTCCTGCGGCTCAAGAGACCATACGGAATGGCCTTCAAGCCCAAGCCTGCGGCCCAGTTCCCAGACGACACGCCGTGCCATGGCAAGGTCCACCAAGGCATAGTGCTTGGCATCTTCCTTGAGGGCCTGCAGTCGACAGGCGCGCTGCACCGTTGCGCCCAGAATGCCCTTGAGGCCCTCGCCGGGCCTCCGGTCATCAGGGTTTGCCTGCGCGGCCTCTCTACTCACAAGGGCGTCCACGAGGCGCGGGTCCTCTCCATACCGCTCCTCGGACCATTCAAAATCGTGTAGCGCCCGGTGGTGCATCAAAATGAGGAAGCCGCTCGCGGCACCGACCCCCTTGGCGCTCAAGGCCTCCAAGGCCCTGCTCGCGGCGCCCCCCCGAGGAGTCAAGTGGACTGCAGGGTCCAACCCCGCGTCACTAAGGCGCTTGCGCGCACCCGACATGAACCACTCGGCCGTCACGTTGACCCGTTCGGCCGTCACATAGGAGCGCGTCGTGAAGCGCTCCAAGCGGCCCTCAAACAAACGCACCAGGTCCCTGGCCCCCAGACGGCCCAGGTCCAGAGCCCGATCGAGGGCCGAGGTCTGCTCGGCAACCTCGGCAAGAGAAGCGACTTCACGTTCGAGGGCAGGCAGGCAGCGCGACAGCTGAAAACCCGCCCATGGGGAGACTCCGCCATCCTGATCCCGCTGAACGCCACGGTGCGTCCACATCTGCCCCAGGGCAAACTGCACCCGCTCGTGACCATTCTCTCCCGGGCTGAAGCGCACACCGAGGCTACGGCATGCAAGATCGACGGTCCCACCGGGCAGCCACATGTCCGCCATGAACCGGGCGCTGAAATGCGTGGGGCTCGGGAGCAACTCGCTGATCTCATCCTGCACGAGGATCACCTGATCAACAGGCTCACCCAGGACAGCCGACACCAGCCTCTGCCTGTCCCGTTCAAAGTGCCCATCACCAGCTCCCTGTGAACCCGCGCGGACCGTAATGTCTCGAGATTGAAGGATGGACAGATGCCCACTCACCATCGCCCACTCCACATCCTGGGGCGTACCGAAATGCTCCTCGATGCGCCGCCCAGTCTCCACCAACTCCCCAAGGTTCCCATCCTCGGGCATGTCCCCTGCGCGCCATGAGCCGGTGAGGCGGCCAAACGTCACAGTGTCGGGGATGATCTGCCCCCCCACGAGGTCTTCCCCCACCCCGCGCGTCCATTCGACCAGGCAGGCCCCCGCATCCGTGGGGTGCTCGGTGAACAGAACCCCTGAGTACTGAGCCTGAACCATGGCCTGAACCACCACTCCACCTCGCGAGTCGGTGCTGCCGTTGGACCGTGCGAGCCCGGAACGCAAGGACGCCGCCACGGCCTCGATAGCCTCCATCAGTGTGTCAGCGGTCACCTGAAGCCGTGTGTCAAAGATTCCCGCGAAGCTCGCATGCTCTCCGTCTTCACCCAGCCCAGAACTGCGCACCGCCACGTGCTGGACCCCCAGGCGTCGGAATTCGCGGCGCACCTCTCGCTCAAGGCGTTTCCGGTGAGCCTGGTTGGACAGAGATTCCACCCCCCGAGTCGTGAGGGCAAAGCCCCAGGGGACCGGCATTCCCATTGAGGTCAGAACGCCCAGGCGCTCCGCCTTGCGCCCCACGTCTGCCTGTCCGCCGCAGCGCACGAGCGTGCGTGTATAAGGGTGTGCGGGCTCGCGCCGGCCCAAGACAATACGGCGCGCGGCCCGCCCCTGGAGCGCAACCCAGGCCAGGGAGATGACCAGATATGTGTTCTGGCCCGCGGTGAGACCCCAGGTCAGGGCAACCAGCAGTCCCCCCACAAAGGCCGCGGCAAGGCCAAGGAGCACTCGACCGCGCCTAGTGGAACTACGGGACCAGCGCCCCTCCAGCAGCAGTCCGATTGCGATGGCCCCACAGCAAAGGGCCAGGATTCGGGTGGAGTCAGGTTGGTTCAGGACGCGCAGCCAGAGAAAGCTCTGGCTCCCCAAAGATCCGCGACTGGCCTGCCCGACCGCCGTAAGCAAGGCCAGGAAAAGCACCAGTTGAAACATGCTGCCAAGCAGGTTCCGGCCGGGAGTCAGTCCCGCAGACTTCCGCAGCTCGCGCAGAGCCCGGGCACGGCGCAAGGGATCCTGCTTCAAATTAGCGCCCACAGCGGACCAGGTTTTCTTGTTCTTCCACTCGACCCAATGGTCGCGACTCCCCTTCCAAGACATGGGCAGGGTCGCAGCCCGAGCAAGCACGGCTAGAAGGGCTATCGCCCACCCCAAACCCAACCAGCCCCCCATGGCGTCCAGCCAACCCGCGAGGGTGGCCACCAGCCAACCGTAGGGCGTCCGCCCAGCCCGTTGCCGTGCCCACTCCGCGCGGTAGGCCCGCTCCCCGACGATGGGCAAGTACTCATGGGGCACCGTGTAACGGCCAAGGAATTCCCCTCCGGCGCGTGAAAGGCGCAACCCCAGGATGGTCCCATAAAAGGAACTGCGCTTGTCGTAGCAGGGAACAATCACACGCGCCTTCCCCAAGGCAGCCATGGCGGCCCGCCCTTCATCGCGGGTCATCCCGCGTAGCGGGACATTAACGGCCCCAGGAAGGTGCCCTGCGCTGAACTGCTCGGGGTAGCGCACATCCACGAACAACAGCTCGCCCGCTGCCACTTGCCGCTCTACCTCCGGCGTGTCCAGTAGTCTCTCGCCGCCCTGAAAACGGGGCAGCGCTCGCAAGCTGGTTCGTTCGTCGGTTCCAGTGATCTGGCGACCCTCGGCTACCCACTTCTCGAAGCCTCCCACCACGAAGCGCAGGTTCGGCTCAACGTCGGCAAGGGTCTCCGTAAGCTCTGAACTTCGGTTCCCGGAGAAGCAAAGCAGCACGGCCCCGCCCTCGAGGGTCTGGTCATGATCCCCGGCGAGGAGGTCCGGATAGGGAATGTGCAGGGCACCATCCAGGCTGCCCCTCTCGATTTCCTCGGGCTCCCGCACGTCGATGATCTGTGGGCACTTGGAAGCAGCGGCAAGAGCTGCCAGGTCATCGGTGGTGAGACCCGCAGGGTGCCCTTCCTGGGCGCTCAGATCCAAGGTGAACAGGCTGCTGTCCGAGCCATCCAGGCCCAACTCAAGGGCCGGCCGGACCAGGGCCTGCCGAAGGCGAGCCTCATTGGCATCCGCCACTTTGAGGTGATAGAGCAGGAACGTCCCGCCGTAAGGGCCCACAGCACCCCCAATCCGATGACCGTGCCTCGACGGACGCCTCCTCCAGGCCCCAGCCCGGACTCCGAACGGCGCCGAAGCATGAGTCCGGAGGCCCCCACCGCCGCCAGGCCCAGCACCTGGCTGGCGCTGGCAAAGAGGTTGATGACCAGATCCGGTGAGGGAATGGCCATGAAGAGGACCTGGGAGTGCATGGGGCTGTTCTCGCTGGAGAGGGCTGCAGACCCAACTCCGAGGATCCCCAAGGACTAGGTCAGTAAAGCAGCAATTTCTTGCCGGATCTGGATCGGATCGAGACTTACCCGTGGCCGCTGCCCCCATCGGGGTACTTTCTACCTGTACCGAGCCATCATGACACCCCTCTCCCAACACCCCTCATGCCCTCCGCGGGCGGCGCTCAAGCCCCTCTGCGTTGCCCTGGCGCTCAGTGTCGGAGCCTGCAATCACGTGCCGGATCCGGACGGCGAGGCCGCCCTGGGGCCCCCGCTGCAGGTTTCTGGGGCCGCCCGATACAGGGACATGAACACCAACGGGCGAGCCGATGCGGGGGACGAGATCGTACTGACCTTCAACGTACCCCTGAAAGTCAACTCAAGTGATCCCGCCGCCCTGGCGCTGCCCGTACCGGGGGATGGACTTGGGCAGGGGGCCAGCATGACAGCCGGGCCAGGGAGTCACAACCTGACCCTGGTGCTGGGTGCCGATCCGGTCCTCCGTGCCCGGGGCGTCGATCTCCTCGCCAGCCGGCCAGGATCATCGAGCCGCCTAGAGACGGCGGTGGATATTCCCGCTGATGCCATTCAGAACCGCGACACAGGCCGGGACCTGGGTCCCATGCCCGCGGTGGACCTGGCCCCTATCCATCTGCGCGGCCCGACGCCTGATGGACTCTACAGCTCGGCGCACTTCGTTCTCGCGGACCTCAACGCCGACGGAAGGAAGGACATCGCTGCCGCCGATGGCTTTGAGGGCTTGGACGTATACGAAGGCCTTCCTCAGGGAGGGTTTCAGCGTCAGGAGTTGTCCTTGGGCTCCAGCCGCAGAGTTGCCGTAGGGGACATCCTCGGCCAGGGGCGCCCGGACGTCCTGCTCCTCACGGATCTAAACCTGCATCTGCTGCACAACAACAGCTCCCCCGGGGGCCCCATCCAACTCAAGCAGGGGGGCGCGTTTCCGGTTCCAAGCCCAACGACAGACCTCGCCCTCTTGGACACCGATGGCGACGGCGATCTGGACGTGGCCCTGTGCACCCAGGCTGGAATCTTCATCGTCCGCAACGATGGCGGCGGCTCCCTAAACCCGAGCGGTCAACCCCTGGCCGGAAGCCGCACCTGGGGAAGCTCCATCCACGCTCGGGACATCGACCTCGATGGAGTCACCGACCTGTTTGTCTCCACCGCCGGTGGCTCGCCCGATCAGGTCCTCCTGGCGGACGGATGCGGAAACTTCATGCCCAAGTCCCTCTTCGACGCTGCCGATCACCGCCTGGTACAGATTGCGGACCTGGACGGGGACGGGCGTCTGGATTTCGTTCTGGCTGGAGAGCAATCCAGGGTGCGGGTGTTTCGTGATGCGGGCAACCTGTCCTACCAGGAACTCCCGGGCCTGACGTCTCCTACGGGCCGCGTCTCATGCCTCGGGCTTCTGGATCTGGACCTGGACGGCCGACTGGATCTGGCGTTTTGCGACGGTGGGACCCTGCGTTCATTCTTGGGTGACGGAGCGGGCGGATTCCAGGACATCAAGGCCAGCCTGGGAACGGGCAACCTGCACCATATGGTGACCACGGACTGGGATGCGGACGGAGACGACGACCTGCTCGGAACTTCAGCAAGTTCGCCTCAACTCTGGCTCGGCTCAGGCGCAGGCGTTTTTGGGGGCCTCAACTTCGCGACCCCCTCCCTGGAATTCGGGGCGGGGCCGGTAGACGCCCTAACGCGTGGGGATCTCACCGGAGACGGCCGAACCGACGTGCTCATAGCGCGCAACAACACACTTGAGATGCACGCCAACACCGGCGCGGGGACGTTTGCCGCGCCGAAGCTCGTGAGCCTTGGGAGCGCCATCGCCCGGGACCTGGTTCTCGTGGATCTAGATCTCGACGGAGACCTGGACGTGGCTGCAGCCATTGAGGGCACGGCCTTCCACACCTGGCTCAACAACGGCGGAGGGATCCTGCTCCCGGAGGGTGTCTCCCAGGCGCGCCTCGAGCAGTGCGTGGATGCAGGCCCACTCAATGTAGACAACTACCCCGAGCTAGTCTTCGCCGTGAGCGACAGCAGCGCGCACCTCATCGAATTGAACCTGGGGCTCGACTGCTGGGCACAGGGCGGACCCGGCTGGCGCGGCATGACACCAGCGATGGCGCTCCCAAACTTCGGGCCCGCGACCGATCTGATCCTGGGTGACGTGGACCAGGATGGAGACCTGGACCTGCTATTGGGCCGAAGTCTGGGGCAACCCGACGAACTCCTGCTCAACAATGGCTACGGTGGATTCAGCCCCATGAATGGCGCCTTCCCCGCAGGGAGCACCTCCGCCTTGGCCCTGGCCGACGTCAATCAGGACGGCGCCCCGGACGTTCTCGTGGCCGGCTCTAGTGGCCTGCAACTGTTCACCAATGGAGGCCACGGGACCTTCGCCTATACCAACACCTTGGACCCCACCTCATTCGCAGAAGCCGACCTCCTAGAGCTAAATGGAGATGGATGGTGCGACGCCATAGCCATCGACCCTCTCACGGACACACTACAAATCTGGTTCGGAACTTCCGATGGAGTCTTCTCCCAACCAGCCAGCTGGTCCACGACCGTCACGGGCCTGACTGCCAGCGAGTGGCTGGACGCGGATGGGGATGGCGGGCTCGACCTCATACTCGGGGTCGAAGACGCGGGCCCCAACCAGCTGCTGCTCACCTACTGAGCTGCCCGTACAGGACGCGCGCCACCTCCAGATCCGGCGCAGCCCCCAACAACCGGCGCAGGTCCTCCAGTGCCCCCGCCCGATCCCCGGTAGCTTCGCGCGCCAGAGCACGGCCGTACAGGACGGGCACCTCATCCGGAAGGGACCTGAGGAACTCATCGGCTCGAACCAGGGCCTCCTGGGCCTGGCCGGCTTCCACGAGAAGGGCCACCCAAAGACCCCGCAGTTCGGTCAGCCCCGGAGTCTTCGGCCCGGCCGCCTCGGAGATAGAACGCACGGAATCGGCAACCAGGCGCAAGGCCCGCGGGCCATCGCCGAGGACGCGGCAGCTGCGAGCCAACCCATAGAGGACCTGCGCATTCTCTCCCCCGGCCTCCAAGGCCCGCTCGAAAAGCTGCACGGCCTCATCATGGTCACCGGATTCGGCGGCAGCTTGAGCCAACTGCAAATGGCCTACCGCCGCACTCGGACGCATGGCGGCCGGGCGCTGATGAGTGAGCCAGATCGCAGCCAGTACAAGAGTCGCCCCACGCAGGAGTCTGCCCCAGTCACGGCTGCGCGCCCGTAACCAGAGCCACTCAAGACCACACCCACTGAGCACACACAAGAGCGGCAGCACCGGCGCCCGGAACCGAGAGCACACGAAGAAGCCCACCACCCCCAGGCAGTACACCGCCACAAACCCCCAGACCGGGAAGGTCTCCCTGCGCCGCCGCAAGCAGAGGACCAGACCCAAAGCGGCCAATCCGACGATGAGGTCGAAGCCGATGGGGTTCCAGCGCGACAGCGGGTCGAAGTGCTTGGCAAAGAAGGACACGTCCAGGTTGTTGCCGAGCTCCGCATCCGTCCAGAACAGGCGCAGCTTCCAAAGCATGTGCCGCAACGCCGCGCCGGGTTCCCGCGTGAACCAATCGAGTGCCTGCCCGACATAGTGGCTGGACACCTCGGACGGGGCGAGGGCTCGCCCTTGCGCCTCTTCCGCCAAGGCTACGGCGTCGTGGAATCCCTCCCACCAGCCGCCCCGTGTACCGGGCACGATAGCCGTGGACCCATCGCTGACCGGGTTGTTTCCGATCCACAAGTTGACCCCGGCCTGGGACGAGATCAGAACCCAGTCCCCGCCCACCACCCGGTTGTAGGCCGTCACCGGCAAGATAGGCACAAGGGTCGAGGCGAGCAGAAGCAGGGCCACTCGCGAGCCAGCTCTACTGGCGGACCTGGCGCTGCGGTGGACCCAGAGCGCCACGCAGGGGACGAATAGGAGCACGTTAGGTCGGGCAAGGCTCGCCACCCCCCACGCCAAGCCTGCCAGGATTCCAGAGCGCGTACTGAGTTGCCGGCCGGCCCTCAGGCTCAATAAGATGGCCGCCAAGTTCAGCGGGATGGCCAGCGTGGGAATCAAAAGCTGCGAGTCGAAGTGAACCAGCACCCAGGAGGTGGCCACCAGAAAGGCGCTCAGGTGTGCGACGAGTGGGCGAAAAAGATGGCTGGCGATGCGGTGTGTCAGGACCGTGGTCGCAACGCCCAGGAGGGACTGCAGCAACCGCGGCACCAAAAACCCCGCGCCAAAGAACTTCTGTACGGCCGCCAGGAACCAGATGTAAAGCGGGGCTCGAAAGAAGGGTCCCTCTTGAAAGGTCTCACCGGCTGCAAGGGCACGGGCCCAGTCAGCGTGATAGGCCTCGTCCATGGCCGGAGATTCGAAGTAAGGGCTATCCCCCATGGCCAGCACGTGGAAAACCCTCAGAGCCAGAGCCAAGAGGCCCAGAAAAAGCAGCACCCTGCCCTGTGGGGACACCCGGCTCGGATCGCTAGGCTTGGGTGACGGGCACATGGCAGATCTACGGAGCCGGACTCGATTCGTTGAGCCAACCCCGGGCGAAGCCTAGCAGCCCCCCACGCCGATTGCACAGGCTGGCGATCCCAGCCCCGCCCCCCCGATGTCTCCCCAGTCCATACCGCCTCCCCTCCAGCATCTCGCACCCACCCCGCAGCGGCTTGAGCCACTCGAGGGACAATGGCGCCTGGCTGCCGGGGCACCCATTGCGTGTGGCCCACAGGACACAGTCTCCCCCGAGGCTTGGGCCTGGATGGAACGAGGACTGGAAGAAATGGGACGGCGGCTGGATCCAGGTGCTCCCGTGCGGACTCTAGAGTGGTTACTTGTGGACCGGCTGGACGGCTGCCCCGACAAGGCCCCTGGACCCGATGGGTCAGCCCCCTGCGAGGCCTATCGTCTCACCGTGCACCCGGGCGGAATCCGCATGGAGTCCACCACCGGGGTGGGGTTGTTTCGCGCAACCGTCACAAGCCTGCAGCTCATGCGAGGCGCCCAAGACGCCGCCGCCGCTGATCCAGGTCAGCCCTGGACCTTGCCCTGCCTGCGCATCGACGACTGGCCCGAGTTTGGACGACGGGGCTTCCTCTTGGACGTCAGCCGCGACAGGGTCCCGCTTCAGGAGCGGCTACGCCAACTCGTGCGACGCTGCGCGGAGCTCAAACTCAACCATCTGGAACTCTACTCTGAACACGTCTTCCCCTACGCCGGCCATGAGGCGGTTTGGCGCGCGGCCAGCCCCATCACGGTCCCCGAGTGGGTAGAGCTCGTCCAATGCGCTCGCGAAGTGCACGTGGATTTGGTCCCCAACCAGCAGACCTTTGGGCACATGCATCGTTGGCTCAAGCATCCCCAATACCGGGACATGAGCGAAGTGCCCGAAGGCGTGGAGCATGCGTTCGCCTTCGACCCAGAGCCCTTCAGCCTGTGTCCCACCGATCCCCGATCCCTCGAGCTCATTGCAGACCTCCTCAACCAACTACTGCCCCATTTCGGCAGTGCATTTGTCGGCATAGGGTGCGACGAGACGTTCGACATTGGCCAAGGTCGCTCCCGAGAGGCGTGCGCCGCTCGCGGAACCCATGGCGTCTACCTCGACTACCTCAGTCGTGTCCTCGAACTGGTGCGCGAGCGCGGTAGGCGCCCCCTCTTTTGGGCCGACGTACTCCTCAAGGACGAACAGGAGGTTCCTCACTTGCCCACCAATTCGGTGGGGCTGCTCTGGGGCTACGAGGGAGACCACCCCTTCCATGAGCAAGCCCAACGTCTACAAGATAGTGGGACGGAGTACTGGATCTGCCCGGGCACCAGCTCCTGGCAGTCATTCACCGGGCGACACTCGAACATGCTGGCCAACGTGAGTCTGGCCGCGGAGGCGGGCCGCCAGCATGGTGCCTCGGGCTATCTAGTCACGGACTGGGGTGATTTTGGTCACTGGCAACCCGAGGCCATCTCTTGGCTGGGACATGTCGCGGGCGCCTGCCAAGCGTGGAATCCGGACGCCACCCAGGGCCATCTCCGCGAACAGACCCGGATGCACGTCATCCCCTCGCGGTCCGCTTCTCTCGCGGAGAGCCTTGAGGGCTTGGGAGGTCTCGTTGAGGTGTCCGGAACCTCATGCCGCAATGCCACGGCCTGGTTCATGTTCCTGCGCCGCCCCACGGACGGCGCCACGCCGCGCAACGTCCGGGGCCTGACGGCGGAGGGTTTGGCCGCTACCGAAGACCGGGCAGAGGAGATCGCTGGAACTCTGGAGCGCCTGGCGGTTGGCGCCGGCCCCGACAGCCCGGCCTCCGACCTCCTATGGACAACCCGCATGACTCAATGGGCATGCCGCCTGGGCCGGGCGCGACTGGGAGCTGGGGATGGCATCGGTGACGTGGGCGAAGCCGCGCGGCAGAACCTCGTAAGCGAGCTGCGAGCCCTGGTTCGACGGCAGGCCGAGCTGTGGCCGCGAACCAGTCGGCCCGGCGGACGACATGATTCCGGCGAGCGCCTTGAGCGGCTCGGGCGCTGGATCGTGGGTGGTGGGACCGCGTCCCTCTAGCAAGCGTGCAGAGCCTGCTCGAGCACGTCATCCACTGAATCCAGCCAGTCCACCTTCAGTCCCTTGCGAACCCCGTCGTCAAGTTCCTCCCAATCACCCTGATTGCGCCGCGGCAAAAGGACCCGCTTGATCCCTGCCGACCGCGCGGCGAGAACCTTCTCCTTGACCCCTCCCACGGGCAACACCAAGCCTGTCAGGCTGATCTCACCGGTCATCGCCAGGCTGTTCCGCACACAACGCCCACTGAGCAGCGAGACTATGGCGGCGTACATGGCCACTCCTGCGGAGGGCCCATCCTTGGGCACGGCCCCAGCCGGAATGTGCAGGTGCAGGTCGGTCTTGTCGTCCCCCGTCGCCTGCCAGTCCGGATCCGCATTGGCCCGGACGAGGCTCCAAGCCGCCTGGGCACTCTCCTTCATGACGTCCCCCAGCTGCCCGGTTAGAACGAGCTTGCCCTTGCCGGGCATGGAGCTGGCTTCTATGAAGAGGATCTCGCCGCCCACGGGCGTCCAAGCCAGCCCTGTGGCCACGCCAGGGCGTTGGGTGCGTCGAGCTAGCTCCTTCTCATAGCGCCGATGGCCGAGGACGTCCTGCACGCCTTCAGCATCCATTAACAGAGGCTTGCGCCGGCGCCCTGAGAAGGCCACCGCAGCGTGGCGGCAGAGGGAGCCAATCTCACGCTCCAGGGAACGAACCCCGGCCTCACGCGTGTAGTACCGGATCAACTCCCGGACCGCGCTCATCCGAATGCTGAACGGCTTGGACTTGAGTCCGGCCTCCTTGATCTGCCGCTTTACCAGATACCGCTTGGCTATCTGCAGCTTCTCTTCCTCGGTGTAACCGGGCAAGCGCAGTACCTCTAAGCGGTCCCGGAGGGCCGGATGGACTGAGTCCAGGACGTTCGCCGTAGCGAAGAACATCACGTCCGACAGGTCGAAGGGCACGCCCAGGTAGTTGTCCGTAAAGGCGTGGTTCTGCGCTGGGTCCAGCACCTCAAGCAGGGCCGCCGCAGGATCCCCATGCATCCCCCGGCCCATCTTGTCCAGTTCATCGAGCATGAACACCGGATTGCGCGTCCGCGCGCGCCGAAGCCCAGCCAGGATTCTCCCCGGCATGGCTCCCACGTAGGTGCGACGGTGCCCACGAATCTCCGCCTCGTCGTGCACTCCACCCAGGGAAATACGGACGAACTCACGGCCCAAGGCCCGCGCCACACTCTGGCCCAACGAAGTCTTGCCGACACCAGGGGGGCCGACTAGGCAGAGGGTGGGTCCGTGGGTCTGAGGATTGAGCTTGCGCACCGCCAGGAACTCAAGAATCCGTTGCTTGACCGGTTCGATGCCATAGTGGTCCTCGTCCAGAATTTTTCGCGCACGGCTCAGGTTCAGTTGGTCGTCGCTAAAGGTCTTCCAGGGCAACTCGATAGCCAACTCCAAGAACGAGCGGAGCATGGAGTATTCCGCCGCCTGCTCGGGGGTACGCTCCAGGCGCTTAATCTCCTTGCGGAGCTCCCGATTCACGGGTTCGGGGAGTTGGAGAGCGTCGAGAGCGCTCTTCATGGCGAGGATCTCCCCGCTCTTGCCATCCTCCTCCCCCAGCTCGCGCTGAATGGTTCGCAGCTGCTCCCGCAAGAAATACTCACGCTGAGCCTCGTCCATGGCGCCGCGGGTCTCATCGCGAATCTTCTGGGAGATCGAGAGCACCTCCGCCCAGTCACCCAGAACCCGGTTGAGTTGATCCAACCGGGTGCCGAGATCGAGCTCCTCTAGGAGGCCTTGCTTCTCCGCAGGGGAAACATCCACAAAGGTGCAGACCAGATCGGCCAGCATGGCCGGGGACTCGATGGCCTCAACGGCATGGGACATCTCCTCAGGCGCACCGGGAGCCAACTCGAGAACCTCCGCCGCGCGATCCTTCAGAGCCATGAAGCTGGCCTCGATTTTACGGGTCTTCGGTTCAGGAGGATCGAGCAGGTTCACTTCCACAACGGGGTACGGTTCGTGCTGAATGTACTTCGCAACCTTGAAGCGCAGACCGCCTTCGCAGATGGCGTGGTGACGCCCATCCGGGGCCGTCCAATAGCGAACGATGTTCGCCACCGTCCCCATGTCGTAGAGATCGTCGGGGCCAGGGTGTTCCAGGTGCTCGTCGCGCTGCAGAATCAGGCCCACCGGAGATCCCTTCTTGGCGGCCGCCTGAATCGCACGCACGGTAGCCTCGCGGCCCACCATCAACGGCAGGACCACACCCGGAAAGAGAACCATGTTTCGCACGGGAACAAGAACAACCTCCGTCGTACCAAGCCGACTCCTCCGCGAAGAGGAGCGCTTTCTGGCAGGAGCGCCCCTGCCCCCTCCCGCCTTGGATTTCTTGCCCGAGCGGCGGACCACCTTCTTCTTACCCCTCGAAGGCTTCTTCTTGGTCGCACCCTTCTTGGTCTTCTTCTTGTTCCGCTTCAGTGATTTGGCCAATCTTGCTCCCTTTACAGTATTCGTTCGCCACATTTGCCGGCCCGTCCTCGCTCAGGCCTGAGACGGCCGGCCCTCCAGAACGGAGCAGTATGCGGCAGGAGTGGCCGGCGCTCAATGGTTCGCCGGGGGTGCTACACTCCCGCGCGCTTCCGCCCCCCGGTCCCATGAGAACACTTTCCACGCTCGCCGTACTTCTAGCGCCCCTGGCCCTTTCCGGTTGCGTGCAGGACGCGGGTGGCGCTGGCCCCGTGGTGTACTTCAGCGCAATACCCGACGATAACCGCTCGGGGCTCCAGGCACGCTACGACCTCGTCGCTCTAGCCCTGACCGACGCGCTGGGTGTTCGCTTCGACTACCAGCCCAGCACCGACTACGAGGCTTCGGTGGAGGCTTTCAAGAACGGAGACGTCCTCCTTGCCTGGTTTGGTGGCGTCTCGGGGGTGCGCGCCCGTCTGGCCGTCCCAGGAGCCCAAGCCATCGCTCAGGGGCGTGTGGATCCACAGTTCCGGACCTACTTCATTGCACACCAGGACTTGGGACTCGAATTCAGCGAGGAGTTCCCCATGGCCCTGCGCGGGAACCGGTTCACCTTCGGATCCCGGGGTTCCACTTCGGGGCGCTTGATGCCCCAGCATTTCCTCATGCAAGAAACGGGGCAGGGCCCCCAGGAGTTCTTTGGCCACCCCCCCCAATTCACAGCGGGCCACGACCAAACAGCCCTACAGGTTCAAGCCGGTTCCGCCTCCGCGGGGGCCCTGAACTACAAGACCTACGAACGCATGGTGGCGGAAGGCACCGTTGACCCCGCGGTCTGCCGGCACATCTGGACCACGCCCCCTTACGCGGACTACAACTGGACCGCCCACCCCGCGCTGAACCAACTCCACGGAGAGGATTTCATGGAGCGGATTCAGGCCTTCCTGATAACCCTGGACGACCCCGCCGTGCTGGAAGCTCTCGACCGCACGGAGGGACTGATCCCCGCAAAGAACGCAGACTACGCCGCCATCGAGGCGACTATGCGACAGACGGGACTTCTCCGCTGAGTACCGCCCCTCCAGCTTTTGCCCTCCGCGGGGCATGCGTCTCCTACGACGAGAACCACGCATTGAGCGGGGTGGACTTGGAGATTGCATCTGGGGAAATTGTCGCGCTGGTAGGCCCAAGCGGTGCGGGCAAGACCAGCATGCTACGCCTCATGGCAGGCTCGCTCCTGGCCGACGCGGGTACGGCAAGTTTCGGCGGCAAGGACCTGGCCCAACTCGCCCCCGCCGACCTGCGAGCCGCACGCAGTCGGATCGGATTCGTCCATCAGGACCACTCGCTGGTACCGATTTTTCGAGCCCACCAGAACGTGATAGCCGGCGCCCTCGGCCAGCGCGGGTTCTGGTCTGCCGCGCGCTCCATGATCCGGCCCACGGTCGAGGATCTCGACCGAGCACATCGTCTCCTTGAGCGCGTGGGCATCCCCGAGAAACTCTGCCTGCGCACGGACTCCCTCTCGGGCGGTCAACAGCAACGCGTGGCGATTGCGCGCGCTCTGTTCCAGGCCCCGCATGCCCTCTTGGCAGACGAGCCCGTGGCCTCAGTGGATCCAACGCGCGCGCGCGCCGTGCTAACCCTCATGAAGGATGTCGCCAAGGAACGCGGCCTGACCCTGGTGGCCAGCCTGCACGACATTCAACTCGCAAGAGAGCTTTTCCCGCGACTGGTGGGACTGCGCGGCGGGCGACTGGTCTTTGACTCGCCCACGGCGCAAGTGCACGACGACGCCCTCGAAGCTCTGTACCGCATCGACGGGCCGCCCCCAAGAGCGGATGGATAGGCATCCCCCCAAGCCTCCCCCCCGGGGCCTGATCCTGCTGGGAATCGGGCTGCTCGGGCTCCTAGCCGCCTTCCTCCTGGGACTTCGCCCCGCGGGCTTGGTGCCCAACGCCGGTGGCCTGCGGCTCGCCAGGGATTTCTTCTCGGCTGCCACCGAGCCGGCTTTCTCCTGGGAGAGTGCCCACCTCGCCGCCCATACCACACCGTTCTTGGCGGACTTGGCACACGCAGCCCTGCGCACGCTCATCTTCGCCGCGGCCGCCATGAGCCTATCGGTCCTCGCGGGCCTCCCCCTTGGAATACTTGCCTCCGAAACCTGGTGGAGACGCTCCTCTTTCAAGAATTCCCGCATGACCGCTGCGGCCCGCGGATTACAAGCCGCCGTCCGCATCGGGATCGCCCTGATGCGATCCGTGCACGAGCTGATCTGGGCGGTGATCCTCCTGGCCGCGGTGGGCCTAAATACATTTGGGGCTGTCCTCGCCATCGCCGTCCCCTACTCGGGGACTCTCGCCAAGGTCTTCTCAGAGATGTTGGACGAGGCGCCCCGACATTCCGCGAAGGCCCTGGAGGGCATCGGTGTTCGCCCCCTGAGCGTATTCCTCTTCGGTCTCGTGCCCCGCGCGCTCCCCGACCTAGTCGCCTACACCGCCTACCGCTTTGAGTGCGCCGTACGATCCGCCGCGGTACTGGGTTTTTTCGGCTACCCCACCCTGGGATACCATCTAACCCTGAGCTTCGGTGACGGGCGCTTCCGCGAGACCTGGACCACAATCTATCTGCTGCTCGGTCTAATCCTCTTTCTCGAGTGGTGGAGCACGGCCATCCGCCGGCGGCTGGTCTCATGAACTCGCCCCCCGTGCCCCCCCTTCAAGACGAAGGGCACCCTGATGAACCAAGTCGGCGGCTGCTTTGGATTAGCGGCTTGGGTGCCTTCGGATTGGTGGCCTTCGCCTGGATGAGTGGAGAGATCAACATCGGCGGCTTCTTCGGTGCCGATCGAGCCCGCAACCTCGAACGCTTCCTGACCGAAGACGCCATCCCCTTTCCATTACGGGAGTCCGGCTTCACCTGGTCGGGTCTCTGGACCTGGGTGGGAGGCCAGTGGAACGCTGCAGGGGCAGAGGCCACGATGACCACCCTTTGGATTGCGGTGGCCTCCATGGCACTTGCCGGGGCAGGGGCTCTGCTCGTGGCCCCCTGGGTGGCACGCACTATCTCCACCCAGGAGCCGTTCCTACAGAGTGGTCCCATCGGGATCGGGTGGATCTGGGCTTCTCGAATCGCCCGCCTGATCTGCATTCTGGCCCGCGCTCTGCCTGAGTACATCCTGGCCTTCCTCTGGGTGGCCGTCCTGCCTGGTAGCGCGTGGCCCGCCGTGCTGGCTCTCGCCATGCACAATGGCGGCATTCTGGGGCGACTCTTCGGGGAGACCCTGGAGAATCTGGAGCGACGCCCGCTACAGGCTTTGCGGACCCTGGGAGGCAGTCGTGGCCAGATAACAGCCCTAGCGGCAGTCCCTGTGGCCCTGCCGCGGTTCCTGCTCTACTTCTTCTATCGCTTCGAGACCTGCGTACGCGAGGCAACGGTCCTGGGAATGCTAGGCATCGTCTCCCTCGGCTACCAGATCCAAGACGCGCGCAGCCGGCACGCCTATGACGACATGTTGTTGCTCGTGGGCTTCGGTGTGATGCTCGTACTTCTGGCCGATCTAACATCCCATGGGGTACGAATTTGGCTTAGACGCGAAGCGCCTCGGTAGTTGCCGTAAGAGTTTGTAAAGGGTGGCACCCCCAGCGTGGGCCTCCCTAGGATACGCACCCTCGGCGCATCCCGAGCCACCACCCGATGAGCGAACCCGTCATATCAATCCGAAACCTGGTCAAGTGTTATGGGAAGATCCGGGCGCTCGACGGGTTCGACCTGGACATACCATCGGGGCCCGTCGGCCTCCTGGGCCCCAACGGTTCGGGCAAGACCACGCTGCTTAAACTGCTACTGGGCCTACTCGTCCCGACCGAGGGAGAGGCTACAGTTCTAGGCTTCCGGCCCACCCAACGCCGGGATCGCCTCTCCGTCCGCACCGTTGTGGGCTACATGCCCGAAGGGGACTGCATCCTGCCCGGGATGAGCGCCATCGAATTGGTCTCGACCCTGGCCCGCATTACCGGCCTGCGCACCGAGGACGCCATGACCCGCGCACACGAAGTTCTCGACTACGTCCAGTTGGACGAGGAGCGCTACCGCCCGACCGACGGCTATTCCACGGGCATGAAGCAGCGGCTCAAGCTGGCTCAGGCCCTGGCCCATGATCCCCAGTTGCTCCTCCTCGACGAGCCAACCAACGGGCTGGATCCCAAGGGCAGGCGGCAGATGCTTGATCTCGTGGAGGATCTCGGTCGAACACAGGGTAAGAACATCCTCCTCTGCTCACATCTCCTCCAGGATGTGGAGCGCACCTGCGACCACGTGGTCGTCCTCAACGAGGGCGGGGTTGTCGAGCAAGGCAAGGTAAGCGAGTTGACCGCAGCCAAGGGCGCCCTCCTGCTGGTGGAAGTCGAGGGCGAATCGGCGCGCTTTATCGAGCAATTGCAGGCGGCCGGTTTGCAGACCAGCGAGGGGACGGAGGGCGGCCTGCGCATTCAATGGCCCGACGCTGACCCCGACGCAGATCGCGTCTTTGAGTTGGCACAGCAGGCTGGGGTTGCCATCACCCAACTCCGGCAGCAGCGCTCGAGTCTGGAAGATGTCTTCTTACGCGCCGTGGGCGTGGTGCCCCACGCTACCTCTGACACCGACGCTTCGCCCTCGCACGGGGATAGTGATGACCTCCTGGGGAAACAACCGTGAGAGCCTCTACCCACACGGAGATCTACCGGCCCTTCACCGGCACTCTGCGCGAGCATCCGCGCCGCTGGGTAACCATCGGCGTCTCGTCCGCCAAGCAGGGATTCAAGCGCAAGCTCCCAGCCCTGCTCCTCTTCACCCCGGTGGCCATCGGCTGCGTCATCGCGTGCTTCAGGGTCTACTTCCGCTTCCAGCTACTCTCGGGAGATCTCGTCAACATCAACTCACCCGGAGCCGCAGGGATCACACTCATGGTGACCGAGACCCTTGGAGACGTCGTCAGCAACATCTTCACCTACACCCAGGGGATGGCCTTCTTCTCATTGATGATCGTGGCCTGGTACGGAGCGGGCCTGATTGCGGAGGACCGCCGACTGGGGGCCAACCTGCTCTACTTCTCGCGCCCGATCTCCCGCTTGGACTACCTGCTCGGAAAAGGGGCGGGGGCGGCCTTCTTTGGGTTCCTGGCCCTGACTCTGCCCTGCCTGCTTGTCTGCAGCGTAGCCACGTTCACCTCTCCGGAGTGGAGCTTCATCGTGGAGGAGTGGGCCTCCATACTGAAGGTCATCCTGTTCAGTAGCATCTGGGTTGGCACGGTCACGGTCCTGGTTCTGACCATTTCCAGTCTGGTCGGCCGCAAGTCCCATGCCCTCATCGGGATTATCGGAGCCATCGTATTGAGCAGTGGGGTCAGCACGGTTCTCGCACACCTGTTCAATGAGAACTCGTTCTCCCTGCTCAACCTGTTCCAGAATTTCGAACGACTGGGCGAGTGGATGTTCGACCGCTGGAACCCTGACCGTAAGGTCACCATCACTCAGACCGCCGCGGCCCTCGGCGGCCTCTGGACTCTGTGCCTGTTCATCCTCGCAGTTCGAGTGCGCAAGATGGAGGTGGTGGCGTGAAGCCCATCATCAAGGCGACAGGTCTGGGCCGCTGGTATGGAGAGGTCATCGGCCTCAACGATCTCAATGTGGAGATCCTCCCTGGCATCACTGGTCTGGTGGGTCCCAATGGAGCTGGAAAATCCACGTTCATGAAGTTGCTGGTGGGCGAAATGCGGCCCTCAAGCGGTTCGCTGGAAGTGCTCGGGCACACACCCTTCGCCAACCAGGAGCTCTACCGCCAACTGGGGTTCTGCCCCCAGCAGGACGCGCTCTACGATCACATGACCGGGCTCCAGTTCGTAACTCACTGCATGCGTCTGGCCAACCTCAACCACACCGATGCGAAGGCCATGGCCACTCGCGCCCTCCAGAGGGTGCACCTTGAGAACGCGATGAACAGGCCGGTGAGTGGGTACTCCAAGGGCATGCGGCAAAGAACCAAGTTAGCCCAGGCCTTTGCGCACACTCCCAAGCTGATCATCGCCGACGAACCCCTGACGGGACTCGACCCGGTGGCCCGCCATCAGGTGCTGGACCTCTACCGGGAACTCGGCGACTCGGGCACGAGCCTGATCATCTCCAGCCACGTGCTTCACGAGGTGCAGAGCCTCACTCCACGCATCGTGCTGATCCACAGGGGGCGCCTGCTCGCCCAGGGTCCCGTGGAAGATGTGCGGCAGCTTCTATCCCGTCACCCCCGCAAGGTCCACCTCAGGGCACGTGAGCCTCGCGCCCTCGCCCGAGCCCTTCTTGAGCTACCCCACGTCCACAGCGCCACCCTTGAGGAAGCTACCGGGGATCTGCACATCGAGACACGTGACATTCGCGCCTTTCACTCGGACCTGCCCGCCCTCGCTAGTCGTACCCGCTCTGGCATCGAGAGCCTTGAGAGTTCCGACGCCAGCCTGGACGCCGTTTTTGACTACCTGGTGGGCTGACCTTGATGCACTTCCTGAAGACCGCCTGGCTCATGTCCCGCCTCCAGATGCGCTCCCTGGTGCTCTCACGCCGATTACTTATCTGCGTGCTCCTGGCCTCCGCACCCATAGCAATTGCCTGGTTTGCAGGTGGTCACCAGCACGCGACGGACATCGTGCCCTTCATCGGAATGTTCCTGGTCTTACAGGTGGTCGCCCCCTTGATCTCCCTGACCGTGGGCTCGTCCGTCGTCACAGAGGAGTTGGAGAATCGCACGATCACCTACATCTTCACCCGGCCCACGGACCGAGCTGCGTTCTTCCTGGGCCGCCTTGCCTCAAGTACGGTGGTCAGCACCATTCTTGTGACCATTTCGAGCGCAGGGGTGATCTGGGCAGCCACCTACCCGCAAGCGGGGCAAGCCAACTTCAAACGCGAGCGTATCCGCAGAGGCGCCCACGAGATGGTCGAGATTGTCCGGGACCTCCCCGAAGGCCTGGCGACCGGTCTGATCGCTGCCTCCGTCGTGGCGGCCATCATGTACACCCTCATCAGTGCCGGACTGGGAGTCTTCTTTCGACGCGCCATGATTCTGTCGTTGGTCTACACCTTTGCGATCGAGGGATTCCTGGCCAACATTCCAGGTTCAACCCAAAAACTCTCCGTCCAGTTCTACCTGCGCAGCTTCCTGACCGACGTGCACGAGATGAGCGCGTCGATTTTGTCCGAGATCCCCATGCTGACAGGAACCACCCTCTACACCGCGCCCGAGGCGCTTACGCGCCTTGCCGCGGCCTACTCGGTGTTCCTCCTCATCAGCGCCCTCGGGATTCGCACACGTCAGTACATGATGACCTCCTAAGGCCACGGCCTTGCCCACGGCAGTGGACAGTCTCCCCCGGGATAGGGGTTGCACAGGCCCTCTGGGCACCCACGGCGCTAGAAAAGGTACCGACGAGGGTGGCACGGTTCCTGCTCTATGGATGGGGCTACCCCAGTGCTTACCCAAGGAGAACACCATGTTGACATCCCTACGCCTCCCCGCCCTTGCCTGCGCAGCCCTGCTGTGCATGCCCCCCATGGCCACAGCCGGCCAATCGGGTCCCAAGTCCTGTAGAGCAGCTACCCTCTGTGGCACGCCCTCCCTGCGGTTGGGCGGCAACATCGGCCTACGCCTGGGCAAGTCCCGCGTGAGCATCGGCTTCGGCCAGCGCCGCGCCATGAGCTGCTGCAGTACGCAACCAGGCTACTATCGCGCCGTATCCGAGAAGATCTGGGTCCAGGGCGCGCCCATACAGACTTGGGTCCCCGCTCGCTACGAGTGGCGGAAGGGCAGATATGGCTCGGTAGTGCAGGTCCTAGTGCAGCAGGGGTACTTCCGCACCGATTACGGCCCCGGGCACTACGCGACCCGCAACAAGAAGGTCTGGGTACCCACCCGTACCGTCTGCGGGCAAGGCCGGCACAGACACTAGCCCCGTATGGTCCCCATCCAGCGAGCTCGCCTAAACCGGCGGGCTCGCCCTATTCAAGGTCCTTCCAGGCGCTCCAAAAGCAAGGTCTGATCGGGGCGGGGGTTGAGGTCCCAGCCACCAAGATCCTGAGGCTTCAGCCCCTCGCGTAGGACGCCTGGGTTCTTTTCGCGGTAGAACCGCAGAGCACGCAGCCCTCCGGGAAACCAGACACCGTCCAAGATGGTCGGGCGATAACGGTTGAAAAACTCAGGAGGAACCGTCTTGTCATGGCCGGGAGAGGTGGCCTGAGGCAGAGGGTCACGCAGAGCAACCTCGCGCGATACCAGCCCATTGCGGTCATAGACCCGCAGGCCCGAGTAATAGCCCAGACAACCCACCGCTCCAAAAACCACAGAATCCCCTGGGTCGGCGAGGTACTTCAAGGCCTTCCCCAAGTCCGCAAACTCGCCGGCTTGCTCCCGCATGCGCATCCACTGTCTCCACTCGCTGCGCTCAATGGCCCCGGGCGTGCTGTGGCGGAATCCGAAAGACGTGCGCCAACGCTCCGGCACGACGTCCCCGTCAAAGGCAGCGGGTAGCACCAAACCGCAGCAAACCAGGGCGTAGGCCGCGGCGACCGCGCGGCGGCCCTGCGCTTCAAAGCCGCTGAGGCCCGCGCACAACAGGAGCGCCACGAAAGGAAGAGCGGGAACCAGGAAGCGCCCATAGGCCATGAAGTCCCCCCCCGTGAGGACAACGTGCAGAGCCGTCCCAAGAACGACACAGAGTGCGGGACCCAGGTGCCTCTCGCGCCAACCGCGAGCCGCTCCCAGGGAGAGGAAGGCCAGCAAGACACCGGGGAAAACCAGGAGGAAGTGCATCAGGTAGTTGAGACCCCGTTCCGCTGCCCGCATGGAGATGCCCACCTTGGCGCGCGCCGTATTCGGCAGCCAATCCCCGTAGTAGCCATAGCGCCAGGCCACGTGCAGCCCCCAGACTCCGACCAGGGCCACCGTGGTTTTCAGCAGAGTGGTGAAGCGTTGCCTGTCGCCGCCCGTCCAGGCCGCGGCCAGAGCGGGACCGAGAACCCAAGCCACCCACCAGGCACCATCCGCGCGCAACAGAACGGCAAGGACCCCCACGGCAAAGACCTTGCGGCCCCAGCGCAAATGGGGTTCGGACCAAGTCAGGGCAAACAGCCAGAAGACGGCCGCGCAAAAGGCCATGGTCGCCATGCCGCCAGTGCTCCAGACGGCCAGCGGCGGAAGACAACCGAGGAACAGTGCACCGCCAACCAGGGCCACAGGCCCGGTGGCTACGAACCGCGAGGCATGACGGGACCAGCCCACCAGCAAGAGGACGGCGGAAATCATCCCAAGGACCTGGGAGAAACCCTCGGGTGCCAGCCCCATCCGGATCCCGACGCCCATGAGAATGGCCCACAGGAACTCGCTATAGCCCTCGACAGGGGGGGTCTCGCCGGGGTGATAGACCAGTCCCAAACCCTCTGCCCAGTTGAGTGCGTAGCGGAAAGTGATGAACGCGTCGTCGGAGACGAATGCGAACCTCCACACCAACCATCCCAGCGGCAGCAGGGCGGCGAAGAAGGTCAGGATGCGCAAGTTGCGCGGGGCAGCGCTACGGGGCGGGGTCGGCGGGTCCACCTAGCTCGTCACTCCTGCGACTTCCAGGGAGTAGATCTCGGGCAAATGCCTGGCCAGACAGCGCCAGCTGCGACCCTCGTTGAGGCTGCCCCAGATTTCGCCCTGACTCGTCCCCACGTAGACGCCCAAGGGATCATGAGCATCATGGGCCAGAGCCTGACGCTTGACGCTCCAGTAGGCGTGCGAGCGGGGCAGCCCGCGATCCTGACGCGTCCACTTCTGGCCGCCATCCTGTGTGCGGTACAGACCCGGCTGTCCCTTGGGAGCCGTGCGCGACCAGGTGCGACTGCCATCGAGTGGGAAGACCCAGGCACCGTCGGGGTCCCGCGGGTGAGACAGGATGGCAAAGCCCACGTCGTCGATGCCCTTGGGGAGATTGGCTCCCACCCGCTGCCAGTGGCCCTCCTCGCGATCCATGCGATAGACCCCCGTGCGACCCTGCTGCCAGAGCCGATCCGGATCCGTGCCAGCCATCACAAGCAGGTGCGGATCCTGGCCAAACTCCTGCTCCACTCCTTCCAGGTTCTCGTCGCGCTCCTCAAAAGAGCGCACGGTTCCCACGTTGACGGGGTTCCACGTACGGCCCGCGTTGTGGCTCTCCATAACCCCTCCAGCAGAGAGGGCGATGTACAGGTGTTCCGCATCGCGCGGGTCCACGCGGATGGAATGCAAGGTCGGCCCATCCGGGGTGCTGTCTTGATTACCGCCGGTCCAGCGATCAAGCATGGGGTGGTTGTTGAGTCCAGCCACCGGCCGCCAGGTACGTCCCGCATCCCGCGAGCGGAAAAGACCCTGTGGTGAGGTGCCCGCGTACCAGACGCCGGACTCCTGAGAATGGCCAGGGCTGAGCCAGAAGATGTGATGCACACGGCGCTGCTGAAGCCCATCGACGGCATCACCAAAGGCCGGTGATTTGCGACTCACCTTAAATGTCCGGCCCCCATCATCGGAGTAGCGCACGTGCGCCCCGTGTTCCGGATCCAAGGCCGTCATGAGAACACTCTTCGGTGCACGCGGGTCGGCGACCACGTGGTGCACGATGGCGCCCAAGCCCTCCGTACACACCACTCCAAAATCCTTTCGCTGCGCATCACTGCCCACAACGAAGGCACCCTTCCGCGTTCCCACAAGCAGCCGCACGCAGCCCTTCTTGGGGCGGGGAACGCGCAACTTGTGCCTAGGTTGGGATAGTGAGGGTGTCATGAGGGGGCGCGGGGAGGACCAACTCTCGGTAACCATCCTACAGCCCCGGGCTCTAGGCTCCCAGCTTTTCCAGCCTTGTGCAGGCCTTATCCAGCTCGGCGTCCTCCTTGGCGAAGCAGAATCGCAGCCAATCTTCGCCCTGTGGCCCAGAATAGAAGGCCGCCCCGGGAACCGAGGCCACCCCGCAACGATCCAGCAGAGAGAACGCGGCCTCCTTCGAATCGCTGCACTCCAGCGAGGCTGAGCGTGCCAGCATGTAGTAGGCGCCCTCGGGTTGAATCGGCTCCAGGCCCGCCGTGGAGAGCGCACCGAACAACCGCTCGCGCTTAGAGGTGTAGTCGGCACGCATGCTCTCGAAGAACTCCGGGGGGCTCGCAAACCCAGCGGTCACGCCGTACTGCAGCGGAGTCGGGGCGCAGATGTAGAACACGTCATGGACTAGGGCGATGGCCTCAGCCATGACCGGAGGCGCCACAGCGTATCCCAGCCGCCACCCCGTGATACTGAAAGTCTTGGAGAGCCCCATGATGGTCACTGTGCGCGGAGCCAGATCCGCCACCACCGAAGGCGACAGATGTTCACGACCCTCGTAGCGGATGTACTCGTAGATCTCATCGGTAATAACGAGCAGGTCGCGTTCCCGGGCTACCTCTGCCACGCACTCAATCTCCTCCCGCCGTAGCATGTGGCCACTGGGATTGCCCGGGGTGCAGAGCAGGATCGCACGCGTGTTCGAGCGCAGGTTGGCCCGCAGCAAATCTGCGTCCAACAGGTACTCGGGCTCTTTCAAGACAAGAGAGTGCACCTCGACCCCGGCCACCCGAGCGGCGTTCACGTGGTAGCCGTAGTGCGGCTGGGGAATCATAATCCCGTCCCCCGGATCGAGGAGGGCATGCAAGGTGCAGGCGAAGGCCGCCGCCGAACCGGTCGTAACAACGATCTCCGAGCGCGGATCGGCGCTGATACCATTGTCGCGCTCGAGCTTGAGGGAGATGGCTTCTCGAAGCCGCAAGATCCCCTCACAGGGTGAGTAGATACTTTTGCGGTCGACAATCGCCTGGATCGCGGCATCCCGCACCAGCGGAGGCGTGGGCAGGTCGCAGATCCCCTGCCCCAAGTTGATCCCCCCAACCTCCATGCAGCGGCGGGTCATGGCGCGGATATCGGATTGGGCCAAGCCTTGCAGGCGCTTGGAGATGGGCATGCTCATGGCCCGAGCATGGCTTTGATCTGGTGTGATTTCAAAGACACGCAGACATCCCTGCGGCCCATGCGCTAGAACGGAACCATGCAAGTGGAACCCGCCCAGCCCAGTTTCCCTACCAGGGAACCCCATCTGGCACGGGGACAACACCTACTGCTGCTCATGGGCGCCCTCACGTGTTGCGGCACCCCCACCCGGCCACCCGCCCAACTCAATGAGGCGGCACAGGAGCGCTTCGCTGACCTAGCCCCCCCATCATCGCGCAAACGGTTCACCTTTGAAGGCCTGGAGAATCCTCCCCCGCCTCCCCCCCCTGCTGCCAGAACCGAGGAGGGCGAGGAGGCCAAGCCAGAACTGGTCCAAAGGCAGGCCGCCTTGCGCATGCGACTGCCAGAGGGCAAGTCCTTCGTCCTACACGCCACCCTGCCCCTGCCCCTCGGGCTGCCAACGACCGATCTCAGCTTCGAACTTCGCGATCGCTCGGGGAAGTCCACCTGGGCACGCGCCCAGTGGGAGGTGGTCACCCGTTATCCCACTGGAGAACCGGAAGTCGTCGAACTGGCCGCATTACTCCAACGTCCACAAGGGACACAACCAGGCCAGTGGCACACCTTCGACGTTCGGGTTGTCGACCCGCAACCTTCCGGCCCGGCCCCGGATGTAGCTTGGGCCAGAGGCGCCGCATGGCCCGACGGGCTTGAGTTGCGCTGCCGGGATATCCACGGGCACCTGTACCGCGCACTCTTAAACGGCCCACAAGCGCACCGAATCGTGCTGGCCAAAGGCACGGCTTACGAGAGGGTGCGCCTGTACGCGACGCTGATGCCCGCTCCCGATGCCCTGGTCGCCAACCCGCCGGCCCTGCCCCACCTCATGGGAGTGCACGCTTACCTCACCCGTCGCTCAGGCGACGAGCGCGTCTCCCTAGACCTGCGGATCAACAATGGTGCAACCTCCGGCGGCGCGGAGCCCGCAGCCAGCGAATCCCCAGCTGGGATCGTGTACTGGGATTCCCTCGAATTGGCGCTGCCCCAAGACTGGAGCGCTACCGCCTTGGTGCGCGACCCCCTCCTGGGCAAGGCACGCAAGGAAGAAGGGCGGCGCATTTTGCCCTTGGTCAAACCACTGCCCGGTGGTGCCCTACACATGATGGGACCTCAGGCCCAGTTCCTGCGCCGCCTGACCCTGCACAGTCCCTCCTCCCAAGCACCTCGCGGTGAGCACCCCTCTCTGTCCGGCCTCGCCTTCTGCGTAGCAGGCCCCGGCCTGTGGTCTTGGTGGAACCCACAGACTTCTCGCTACTTCCCCCAGCGCACCCCGTTGGCCCGCTGGGACACCTACCGGAGGAACGGACTGGTTGGCCAGGCCGCTTTGGAGGAACGCATCGGCACCGAACTTCACCGGCTGCGCACGCTGCTGACCAGCGGCGTGGAGCAGCCCGGCATACTGAGCGGCCCACTCATGGGCTGGGCCCACCCCTTGGGCGTGTCCATTCAGGGCATGACCGGCGGATCCGGGATCGAACCCATCGTGGGCCAGCGAACCGTTGCTGCCGCCGACGCCCGCGGGGTGGAGGCGCTGATGCTGCGGCACCGCATGCACGCCTGCCGGCAACCGGACGCGCAATGGAACCGCATGGGACAAGCGGTTGGCCCCGAGCTCTGGAGGGGTGAGAAGAAGCGTGTGCCTTTCGACTTCCGCACCAACGCCAACATGGTGCCGCATGCCTTCAAGCTACCCGCTCGCGGTGGACCAGCCGCATCGGATCAGGTCAAGGCCGTTTACGAGGCCGAGCTGAGGCCGCCCTACGATCTCGGGACACCGGCCCATGCCGGGGGGCGGATTCCAGGAAACAACGACTCGCTTCTGGCTTGGTGGCCCCACGATGGACAACACATGGTGCGCTACACCTCGGCCACCAAGGCCTTGGTGTGGCTCACCAATGACGCTCTCGCACGGGACTCCCTTATCCATGCGGCGGAGCTCTTTCATCTGGCCTTCCACGGCGGTCGACATGCCGTCGAGAGCTGGTCACCCGGGGCGACCCTGCGGGTCTACGAAGGGCTGGTCGACAAGCATCCCGGCCACGGACTGCCCATTGGACGTGACCAGGCATGGGGCATGGACGCAGCCTGCGCCGCCTACAGCTGCGCCACCCCATCCTGGAGACAAGCGCACCGGGACTGGCTGATTCGCATTGCACAGCTCCTCGTCGACGGCGCTATGTCGAGCGGCATCGTCCAACGACAGGTCAACCCCAAGGTCCTCGGTGCTCGCCATGCGTCCAGCCAGACCTTTGAGTCCCACTTTCTTCTGCACGCCGAGCGCTGTTTGATTGAATCGGTTCTGGAAGGAGTGGACCCAGAGCGATCCTCGGCCTTGCTTCAACTGCACCATCGGGCCCTGGACTTTCTGTACTGGGGCCCGGTCTGGAGCGACCCTCGCCCGACCCTACATAGTGAGACGCCCCTGGCCGGACCACGCTGGCATTTTGCCGTCGCCCCAAAGGAGGGCTTTGAAGCCGCCCCCTACTGCGAGAATTCGCGCTGGGGCGAGGACTACCTCCCTGCAGATGGACTGGATCTCGGCGTGGAAACCCGCTACGGCTGGGGGCCCCTGCAGTACGCCATGAGTCGCCCCACCCAAGGCGAGGCAGACGGCCTGGAGAGCCGCTATCTCGCCCGAAGCCTGGATCTCGGGGTGCACAGCCCGGATGTTCACGCCCGAGTCCGGGGCCTCTTTCGAGAGGCTGCCAAAGAGAGCAGTGATCATTCTGGCAGTTGGGCGGGTTATGTCGGAGCCTTACAGAACCTAGGAGTCCTGTAGCACGTCCCCTTCTGGGGCATTGCCGTCTCATTGGTGGCGACCTGCCCCCCCCCTGTAGCTGATAGCGTTCTCCCGGGCCCACCACAGGCCCCAGGGAACCCGTAGAATTAACCAAGCCGATCCGTCCACCATTTGAATCTATCCGAAATGTCGTCTAGTCCAATCACCCTTCTGCTCGCCGCCGTTGCCGGCGCAGCCCCCCTCCTCGCCCGCCAGGACCCACAACCGTTCATGGGGCAGCCTGTGCCTGGACTCTCCCGTGCAGAGCACAATCTGTTTCTGTTGGGTCAGCTGGATTTCCTGAGCCCGCTCACGACCCAGGATGGGTTGGGACCCATCTTCAATGAGCCCGCATGCGCCAGCTGCCACAACCACCCCGGGGTGGGTGGCTCCGGTGTGAGGGTCGTGACCCGCTTCGGAAAAGCCGCCAGCGGTGGAGCGCCCTTCGACCCTTTGGCGGGCCTGGGGGGCTCGCTGCTCCAGGATCAGTCTGAAGACCTCCAGTGCCGCGAGGTGGTCCCCCCGGAAGCGACCGTGACCGCTCTGCGCAAGACGCCCATCGCTTTCGGTAGCGGCCTGCTGAGTGAGGTACTGGACGCAGACATTGAAGCCAACGCCGTCAACCAACCTCCGGGCCTGTCGGGTTTCGTGAGCTACGTCGGCGACGCGACACAGCCCGGTGGCCCGCTCCGCCCGGCACGCTTTGGATGGAAGGGGGACGCCCTGAACGCCATCGCCTTCTCCATCGGTGCCGGTCTGAACGAGATGGGTCTGACCTCCCCCTTTGCGCCAACCGAGAATGCCCCCAATGGCGACCAGAGCCTGCTGGCTGCCTGTGATTCGGTAGCGGACCCGGAAGACAAGCCCGATGCCAATGGCATCACCCACGTACAGCACTGGACCACATTTCAGCGCCTGCTCGCCGCGCCGGCTCAGACACCCCGCGCCGGCATGACGGGGGAAACCGTATTTAACACCGTGGGTTGTGCGGACTGCCACGTACGCGACTACGTCACCGGGGCCGCTGTTGAACCCAGCCTCTCGGGCGTGGCCATCAAGCCCTACTCGGATTTGCTCGTGCACGACATGGGCACTCTCGGTGACGGCATCGTCCAGGCCAACGCCAGCGAGACCCAGATGTTCACGCGCCCCTTGTGGGGCCTGGCCCTGCGCAACTCGTTCCTGCATGACGGCCGCATTGCGGGCGGCACCTTTCACGACCTGATGGTCGCCACCATCGCCGCCCACGACGGGGAGGGCGCGGCATCCCGGGATGCCTTCAACAACCTGTCAGCTGGCGATCAGACCGATCTGGTGGACTTCCTGCAGTCGCTCGGGCAGACCGAGTTCGACTACGAACTGGACAACGACCTGGATGAGTTCGACTGGTTCTTCCTCCAGCCCTGGCTGACTGGGCCGGGCGGCACGATTGGGCCGGACGACGACCAGGCGATCGCCGATCTGGACGCCGACGGTGATTTTGACCTAACCGAGTTCGGTGCACTCCAACGCACCTTCACAGGGCAAGTGACCAGCCCTGCGCCAGCCCCTGAGCCCGTGCAGACACTCCTCAACCTGAGCGTCCGCTCCGGAGGTAGTACGCTGTGGGTCTCGCCCGGCGCACCGTTCAACTATGAAGTGCGCGCCACGCTCTCCAACAAGCAGACAGGCGGACTCGCGATGGTGAGCTTCGACCTGAACTTCGACGGCGGGGCACTGGCCCCCGTCAGTCCCCCGCAGGACGGGAGCATGAGCGAGTTCGTGAGTCCCAGCGGCTTGTGCAACCCGGCAGGCTTCGGCGGCACGCCCGCGGCAGGCACTCTGATTCAAGTGGGCGGGGCCATGAACACCATTGCCAACTCTTTTGCCCCGACGCCTTCGGGGACCGTGGTTGGTGACGTCGCCCAACGCGGCTCATGGAGCACCTTGGCCACCGGAACCACGGTGGCGCCCAGCACGCCTGGCACCTACAAGCTGCACCTGACCAACCCCATGGGAAACGCCCTCCAGAAGAACGTCAGCGGATCAACCTTCTTCCCAGTTGTGGCTTTGGGCATCGGAACCATACGCGAGCTGACGGTGGTCGTGGAGGCTTGCGCGCCATCGAACTACTGCACATCCAAGCCCAGCTCTTCGGGATGCAACCCAATCATGCTGTGGAAGGGACGCCCTTCCGCGTCGGGCCCCAACAGTTTCCACTTGCGCGCCGGCGCAGTCCAAGGTGGAGAGGCCGGCATATTCCTGTTCAGCCTGGCCCCAGGCAACACGCCGTTCTACGGGGGGACGCTGTGCATCGGAGGAAGCATCAATCGTACACCCGTCACCGCAACCGGCGGTACCAAGGGCCTATGTGATGGGAACATGGATTTCCACATGAGCCAGGGCTTCATGGCTGCACGCGGGCTCACCCCTGGTACCATCGTGTACGCCCAGGGCTGGTTTCGCGACAGCCTGCAGACGGACGGCACCGGAGTCGGTTTGACCGATGCAATCACCTTCACCATCTGCCCGTAACACAACAGTGACCTTTAGACACCCATGCTCCACCCCCACAACCCAACCGCCATGGTAAGACCACTTATCCTTCTCGTTTGTGCTGGCCTCACAGCGAGCGTCACCCATGCTCAGATCGGCTGGGCCAGTTTCACCAAAGACAATAGTCGACTCAATGCGAACAACAGCACGGTGATGAACGACAACGAGGAGAAGGACTACGCGTGGGGCGATCTGGACCAAGACGGCTGGACCGACCTGGTCATCGTGCGCAAGACTCCGTACACCAACCCCGGGGGGAAGGTCAACGTGCTGCTCATGAACGAGGGTGGCGTCCTCACCGACCGCACGGCGCAGTACGCCGTCAGCTCAAGCGTTGCGGGCGACAACGGGTTCAAGACGGGGACGAATGACCGTGACGTGGCCATCGCCGACGTCAACGGAGACGGCTGGCTGGACGTGATCACCTCCGCAGCCATCGCCCCCAACCAGCCCAAGCACATCTCCCACCCGCGTGTCTACATCAACCAGGGCGACATGGGCGGTGCCTGGATGGGCCTGCGCTATGAGGATGCTCTCATTCCTGACTTCGGGACCTTCCCCAATTTCTGCGCCGTGGCGGTCGGTGACCTCACCGGTGACGGCTTCCCCGACCTGTACTTCGCCCACTACGAGCAGTCCGCCCAGGTAGACCTCAACGACAAGCTCCTCGTCAACGACGGCACGGGCAACTTCTCAGATGAGAGCAATGCCCGCATGACGTCCGCCATGTTGGATTCAAGCTTCGCCGTATCGGCCGTCATCGCCGACATGAACGGTGATGGCAACAACGACGTGATCAAGGACACCGCCCTCGGCTCTACGGGAGCAGCGGGACCGAGGGTCATCATCGATTACAACAACCCGACCAACGTGGGGTTCTTCAACATCTACGACCAGGCCTACTCGGGCGCGCCGTACCACGCCAACGTCGGCGACCTCAACAAGGACGGCAAGTTGGACATGATCATCAGTGACGACGCCGCTGACCGCTACCTGCTCAACAATGGCAACGACGCCCTGGGCCGGGTCAACTGGAGCGCAGCCTTCACCTACAACACCGACGACGGATTCGGAAGCAACAATATCGTTTGCGACCTGAACAACGATGGCTGGAACGACGTGCTCATCTGTGACGTGGACGTGGACATCCCCGGCTGCAGCAGGCGTATGCACGTGTACCACAACAAAGGTGGCACCGTAGGTGGCAACATCACCCTGAAGGAGGAGTCCGGTGGCGGATCCACTGGACTGAAGGGAATCACCACCAGCGACCTGCGCGGAATGCACGACGTGGCCGTTTTCGACGTGGACAACGACGGAGACCTCGACCTGGTTCTCGGTGACTGCAACGGGACGAACCTGTTCGTCAACGACCTCAACCAGCCCGGGGGGCCCATCGGCACCAACTACTGTGGACCCGCAGTGCCAAACTCCAGCGGGTTCCCCGCCGTGATGGGCGCTTCGGGATCTGACCAGGTAGCCGCCAACAACGTCACCCTGGACGCGTCGATGATGCCCGCCAACCAGTTCGGCTATTTCCTGACGTCCCAGACCGCTGGGTTCATCGCCAATCCAGGGGGGGCCCAGGGCAACCTCTGCCTGGGCGGACAGATGGGTCGCTACTCGAAATCTCTGAAGAACTCGGGCAGCGGAGGATCGTTCCAGTTGACCATCGACCTGACGAATATGCCCCCTCCCGTGCAGTCCAGCGTCCTGCCTGGGGACACCTGGAATTTTGCGGCCTGGTTCCGCGACAAGAACCCGACCAATACGAGCAACTTCACGGACGGCCTCTCCATCCTGTTCCTCTAGAGAGGCCCAGGAGCCGGGGAGAATTCGCGCCCGGACACTTGACGCGATAACCGGAGTGCGTTGACCTCCCGCCATGGAGTTGCAAACCTCATTGGAGGCTTCGGTGCTTCGCATCGCCGCCTGGTCGGGACCGAGGAATGTCTCCACGGCACTCATGCGGTCCTTCGACTCGCGCTCGGACACGCAGGTGTGCGACGAACCCCTCTACGCGCACTACCTGAAGGTGACGGTCCTGCCCCACCCCATGGCCGAGAGGATCCAGGCCGAGCATGAGTGCGACCTGGATAGGGTCATCGAATGGCTGACGGGGCCCGCGAACGACGAGCCCCGGATCTTCTACCAAAAGCACATGGCCCACCACCTGCTGGAGGGCATGCCCAGGGACTGGATCGGGAGCCTGAAGAACGTCTTTCTGATCCGTGACCCCAGGGGCATGCTCCCCTCCCTCCTGCGCATCGTCCCGGGCTCCGGTTTGATGGATACTGGGCTACCCCAGCAGCTGGAGCTGTTCACTCAGGAGACCCAGCGCACGGGGGCCACGCCACCGGTCATCGACTCGGCGGACCTCCTGCGCGACCCGGAGGGCATGCTCAAGGCTCTGTGCGGCGCGTTGGGGATAGCCTTTGACACTGCCATGCTGAACTGGCCCAGCGGGCTTAGGCCGACGGATGGATGCTGGGCCGAGGCCTGGTACGGCAATGCCCTGAAATCCACCGGGTTCGCGCCCTATCGCGAGACGCCTGCCCAACTGGCTGACGAGCACATGGAGCTGTTGGCTGAGTGCCAAGAACTCTATGAGCAACTCGCCCCCCACCGACTACGATCTGTGACATGAAACAGACCTTCAATGAAGCCAACCGTGACATCCAGATATGGGTGGGCGGACAACTCTTTCCCCGGGACGAGGCCAAGGTCAGTGTGTTCGACTCCCTGGTTCAGGGGGGGGATGGCTGCTGGGAGGGCCTAAGGCTGTACGACGGGCGCATCTTCAAACTGGAGCAGCACCTGACGCGCCTGCGCCACTCCGCGCTCGCCCTCGCCTTTGAGGATATCCCCGGCAACGAGCAGATCCTAGACGCCATCCGGCAGACCCTGGAGGCCAACGGGATGCGGGACGGGGTCCACGTCCGATTGACACTCTCCCGCGGAACGAAGATCACCTCGGGCATGGACCCGCGCCTCAATCAATCCGGTCCAACCCTGATCGTGGTCGCCGAGCACAAAGCGCCGGTCTACGACAAGACAGGTCTGAGCCTTGTGAGCTCCTCCCTGCGTCGCTTCCCCGCAGACTGCCTCGATCCGAAGATCCATCACAACAACCTATTGCAGTCCATCTTGGCCAAGGTTGAGGCCAACGCTGCCGGTGCGGACGATGCCCTAATGCTCGATGTGCACGGCTTCGTGGCCGAGACCAATGCCACCCACATCTTCGGAGTCAGCGAAGGAAGGCTGTTCACCCCGACCACCCGCGCCTGCCCCGAGGGCGTCACACGCGCGACCGTGCTGGAGATCTGCGCGAGTGAGGGTATCGACGCCGAAGTGCGTTCCGTCTCACAGGCCGAGCTCTACAGGGCCGACGAGGTCTTCTGTACAGGCACGATGGGCGAGCTGGCAGCCGTGGCCCAAATCGATGGGCGCCCCATAGGGACCTCCACCCCCGGTCCGCTGTGCACCCGTCTCAGCGCGTTGTATGCCACGCGCACGGCAGGTGAAGGCACACAGGTCGTGCCGTAGCGCCACTAGGACTCGACGGAGCCCACCATCAACTGGGTCACGAGTCCCGCAAACCGGGACGAATCCACGACCGGCGAGCCCTCGGCGATCAGAGCCTGCCCGTGGAGCAGTTCGGCGAACTCCGCCAGGCGTGGACTCTTGGGGTCGGCGTCGTGCAGAGATCGGAGCCCGGCCACCAGGGAGTGCTCCGGGTTGATCTCCAGGACACGCTTGGTCACGGGGACCTCCCGACCGTTGCTGCGCAGCATGCGCTCCAGATGAGCGCTCATTCCGTGCTCGTCCCCAACAAGGACGGCTACGCTGTCCTTGAGCCGGTTCGTGAAGCGCACCTCGCTAACGTGCTCATCCAGAGCCTTGTGTAGAGCCTCCAGCAAGTCCTTGCTCTCCTCCTGCCGGGCTTCCCGTTCAGCCTTCTCCTCGTCGGCCTCCTTGATCGATCCACGATCCACCGCTCGCAACGTCTTGCCGTCAAATTCAGTGAGCCGCTGAAGCATCCACTCGTCAACGGGATCCGTCAGCAGCAGCACCTCTTCTCCACGCGCTTTGAGCGCTTCGAGATGCGGAGAGGACTCCAAGGTCTTGCGGTCCGGACCACAGATTACGTGGATGGCATCCTGATCCTTGCCCATCCTGTCCACGTACTCGGCCAGGGTGGTCCAGCCATCCGATCGGCTGCTTTGAAAGAGACACAGATTGGAGATGCGGGAGTCATCGTCGTCGCCGAAGTAGATTCCCTCCTTGATCAATGACCCGAAAGCCAGCCAGAAGCCTTCGTACCCGTCGCGCTCCGCGGAGAGCATGGTGCCCATCGCATCCAGAACCTTCTTGACCAGGCGCTTGCGTATGCGCCCCACCTTGGGGTTGTCCTGCACGAGTTCGCGGCTCACGTTCAAGGGCAGGTCCGCGGACTCGACCACGCCGCGCACGAAGCGCAGCCAGGGGGGGAGCAATTCCTCGCACTCGCGCATGATGAGCACCCGCCGCACGTAGAGACTGACCCTCGAGGTCTTGCCCTCCCCGTCGAAGAGATCCATGGGACGCTCCTTGGGCAGGTACAGGAGCGCGGTGTACTCATGGGATCCCTCTGCGCGGAAGTGGATCGTACGCAGGGGCTCATTCCAATCGTGGGTCAGGTGCTGATAGAAGTCCTTGTATTCAGCTGACTCTATTTCATCCTTGGGCCTCGACCAGAGTGGCTGCATGGAGTTCAAGGTCTGAGTCTCAACGACAGTCTCGGTCTCTCCCTCGACGTCCTCCCCATCCTCGTCCTTCTTGGGTTGGGTGCGCTCGACCTCCATCTGAATGGGGTACTCCACGAAATCCGAATAGCGCTTAACGATCTCCCGCAGGGCCCACTCCTCGCAGAAGTCCTTCTCCCCTTCCTTCACGTCCTTGAGTCGCAACTGGATCAGCGTGCCCCGGGCCGCGCCCTCCGCCGGCTCGATGTTGTACTCGCCTAAGCCTTTCGAGGACCAACGCCAGCCCTCATCCGCCCCCGCTTTCCTAGAGACCACACTCACCTCGTCCGCCACCATGAAGGCACTGTAGAAACCCACTCCAAACTGACCGATCAGGTCCGGTGCCCCTTCGGACTCCCCATCTTGGGTGGCTTCGAGAAAGCGCCGGGTGCCCGAACTCGCGATTCGGCCGAGGTTCTCCATCAACTCCTCGCGATCCATCCCGATGCCATTGTCTGCCACCGTCAGCGTGCGACTGTCGGAGTCCAAATCCAAAACGATCCCCAAGCTCTCGCCTTCGGGCATCAGATCCGGTTGGGTCAGGGACTCAAACCGCAGCTTATCCAGGGCGTCGCTGGCGTTGGAGACCAGCTCGCGTAGGAAGATCTCGCGCTGAGAATAAAGGGAGTGGACGACGAGGGAGAGGACCTGCTGGACCTCGGCCTCAAAGCTCTTTGTTTCGGTCTGGGCTGTCATGGAAATAGATCTATGTATAGGGGCGGAATCTGCGCAAACATTCTCTCCGTGGAGAGGCGCGCCGCAAGCCCCCCCGGCGGACCGATCCAAGCCATCTTCCGGAACTTCTTTCCCTGCCCCCCCCGTCCTATCGCCCGGAAGGCAGGTCCGCGAGGCCCCTCACCCCAATCCAACGATCCGGGCTAGTCTGAAGTGGGTCCGCCCGGACCGCTCCTATGTTCAAAATAAGTCCTTTCCACCGTGCCTTCTCATGGGCAGTCCGCGCAGGGCTCCCTACCGGGGCGGCGATTCTGGCACTGGGACTGCTCCTCCCCGCCCGCAGTGAGGGCTTCATGGTCTTCGGCGACCGGCTGGACCTCTCCCAGCGGGACTTCCGGATCTGGAACAACTTTTCGGACCCCGAGGCCAACTCCAACCAGATCCCCGACCCGGATTTTCCCGGCGCCCTCGGAGCCGAGCTAGCCATCTGGAAGGGCGTCGCCGAGTGGGGATCAGGCCCCCATGGCTCAGGGCGCACAGATCCCACCCAGGACACAATCGGTTCCGGCGCCTCCAATTTCGACGCGTTTTACTCGGGCCTGGCGGGTGGCCCCGGCAACACCAACGGCAACGTGATCTCCCAGATCCCGGGCTCGCTCTTCATAAAGGCCTACACCGAGATCCCTATCCGGGATGGTTGGCGAATCCGGTTCTACCAGAACCCCTGGGTGTGGAACGATACCCCCGACGGTGTCCTTGCCGGGGGCCCGGACGCTTGGGACCTTCAAGGGGTCGCCTGCCACGAATTCGGCCATGCCCTTGGTTTGGATCACAGCGCCGTGCCCGGGTCGACGATGTTTGGATCCTCTCCCGCGGGCGGTGTGGCATTGCGCTCCATCGAAGCCGACGACATCGCCGGAGTGCAGTCCATCTACGGCGTACGCTCCGCCACCAAGGTCCAGATCGATGGCTACGAGTTCATCCCCGGAGGAATCCGCATCCGAGGCAGCGGCTTTCATCCGACAAACAACCAGATCTGGTTCACCCACGCCGCGCCGACGATCGGGTCGGATGGTACCCCCGTGCGCGTCATGGGTGTCCCCTCGGGTGGCGGTGGCACGCGCGTGTTTGTAGCCCCGCCCGCTCTCGCCGGACCGGGCGACCTGATGGTTCGCAGACCCGGGAGAGATCCAGAGGATCTCTCCAACGCGTTCCCCTTTGATCCCAACTCGGTCCTGCTGGCCCCGCCCTTGACCTACGGATCAGGCAAGGTGAGCAGCGCTGGAATCCTGGCAAGCCTGGACTGGGGTAGCCTCCCCAGTCAGACGGCAGGGACCTTCGAGCTCTCCTGCAGCACGGGCATAATCGGTGGCACCCCCGCCATACTGTTCAGCGGTCCGCAACGCACAAGCCTTCCGGCACTGGGTGGCACATTGCTCGTGGCCCGGCCCTTGGCGCGTGAGCAGGTCCTGCAGTTGGATTTCTTCGGAGCCGCCGATATATCGGTGCCCGTGCCTGCGGGAATGGTCGGCGTCACCCGCTACTACCAGTTGTGGTTCAAAGATCCCGGATCGAGTTTCGGGTCCGGATTGACCAACGCGGTACAGGTCACCTTTCTCCCCTGAGCCCCCCGCAAGGCCCGAGGCCTATTTAGAGGAATCTGACGCGGAGCTCGCCCCTAGAGTGTTGCTGAACACGACCTCGAGGCGACCGGAGAGCTGAACGGTTTCAACATAGGTGCCGCCCATGCCCGTCACCTGAATCTCGGTGCGGAAGACCTCCCGACCGCCAAAGCGGAACGAGTTCATGCGCCCCGCATCCAGGTCCCAGAACAGAGTGCCGGCGCCCGTCAACTCCACCAACTGCTTGCCTGTCGTGCTGTCGATCCCCACCTGCTCCTCACGTTTGAGGCGGTTATCTCTGGAGAAATCGGTGATGTCCGCCAGATAGCGCACGTCCTCCACGGTCACCGCCACTTGAGCCACACCATCCCTGACCGCCACGAACCGCGCAGTGACCTTGCCGCTCGCCTGCCCCCGGATTCCGTGAAACAGACTGCCGGCCACACCCATCTGTAGCGTACGAGTCAGGACACGATCGGTCCCCTTCTTCATCTGATACCGGGGCGCTCCGCCCGGCGCCAGGACGCCGCGCAACAGCATCGGATCAATCGTCCACGTTTGATTCAACGCCACTGGACCAGGTGGCAGCAAGACCTCACAAGGTAGGTCGGCCGGCAGGCTCGCCAACCAGGACTCGCGCGCTTCAACGCCCTCGTAATAGCGCCCATACTGCCCCTCTGCGGGCGCCCACGTGTAGACCATGTGGAGGGATTCGATCCCGCCCTTCAGGGCGACCTCGTTGGGGGGTGCCCCCTCCTGGAGGTGGTCCTGGTTGGCGACCACCTGACTCTCCTTAATCTCCCGCTGAAAGCGATGAATACGCCCGCCTTCCACTTCAGCCAGACGGTCCACATAGCGCAGGCGATTGTCCGCGGAGAGCCGCGTGCGAATCTGAATCCTCTGCGGCGGCAGATCACCCTCCTGCCGCACCAGAGAATCAAGACCGAGCAGATGCTTGGCCTGGAAATCGCGGTGCCAAACTTCGCCAGCCACGGGCTTGGGCGAGAAATCGAAGACCTTTAACGCCCCTTGGGCAGATGAAGGCTGGGATCCACAAAAGAGAGCGCCTCCCAGGAGAAGAAGCCGGATGCAGTGCGTCATGGAGAAGCTCATTGATCTTTGGATCCTCGGGTGTAGGTACCAGTCAGTTTTGGATCCTGCCGTCCGTCCTTGTCCCAGGCAGTCCAATTGCCGTGCCATTTGCCGTCAAGAATGGAGCCCTGAGCTTTCTTCTGACCGCTGGCCCACCAGCGCGTCCATTCGCCCTGCGCCACGCCATCCACGAAGCTGCCTTCAAACTTCGTCCCCCCACTGGGATGGTAGCCCACCCACGAGCCAGACTGTTCATCAGCCGCATACTCACCCCTGGCCTCATCTGATCCATCAGTTGTATAGAAGCGCCAGAGCCCGTTGCGCTCATCATCCAGGTAAGCGCCCGTGGCTTTGACCTGACCGTTGGGGTGGTGCTCCATCCATATCCCGGTCTTGCGCCCGTTGCTGTAAGCCCCTTCCTCAAAAAGGGAACGACGCATAGGAACGGGCGCACCCGGTTCGCGCTCCGCTTTCTGATCGGGCGCCTCTCGATAGAACGTGGCCGGGCCTGTCTGCTGACCAGCCACCCAGGTCAGAACGGACTTGCTCTTGCCGGACATGAAGAAGCGCTCCTGCTGGCCATGCAGTAGCCCCTTGGACCAGTTCGCTCTTGAGATCAACGCACCCTCAAGGCCGTACATGCTGAACAATCCGTGGCGCTGGTCATTTTGAAACACGCCAGCCATCCGCTTGGTGCCATCCGGTCGCCAGAAAGTCCAACTCCCCTCCCTGAGGTAGTCCTTGAAGGTGCCGCGGTAGGCCAACTCACCCGTGGGATGCCAAGCAACCCACTCGCCCGCGCGACGTCCGTCTTCAATACGGCCCTTACGAGCCTTCGAGCCGTCTGGATGAAGAAGGGTGATCACCTCCCCTCCCTCATCATCCTGCGACAGAGAAGAGGCCCCAGCAGGCTGTGCAGGTCCCAGACCTACGGCTGCGGCAACAATCAGAAGAGAGGTCCAAGACATGGGGATGAGAGTAGAAAGGTGCATGGATTGAGAATCACTCGGAGGCAGAGTTGGCTGGCATGGGGCTATCCGAGACCTTTTCGTCGTCCTTGTAGGTCCCACTCCATACCAGATTAGGCGTCCCATCGGGCCGCTGGTAGATCCAGGTTCCGTTGCGCCTACCATCCGCGAGCGGTCCGCGCGACTGCAAGACCCCATCGGGATACCAGGATTCGCTTAGGCCGTGGATGATGCCACGGCGGTGTTCCACAGAGGAGACCTTGTGGCCCTCAGGTCCGAAGGTGGTCTCCACCCCCTCCTTGAACCCGCCCTCATGGGTGCAGGAGGTTGCGAGCTGGCCGTTGGGGTGGAAGGTCTCCCACAAGCCGTTGCGCCGCCCCTGGTCGTACACACCCTTGGCCTGAACAACGTCTGAAGCTAGGTGGTAGCGAGTAGTGGGCCCATGCAGAACGCCAGCCTCGTAGGTCTCGTCCACCACCGGGAAGCTCACGCCCCCAGCATCAGGGTCCCGTGGATCTTCGCCCTCGGCCCGCACCCAGGTACGTCGCCGCCCATGCAATTGCCCCGCCTCGAATTGCTCTTCCTGGGAGAGCACGCCGCCAGCCAAGTACTCACTCCATGTCCCCTGGGGCACACCGGCAGAGTACTCGTACACATACTGCAGGTCTCCGCCCTTGTGGTACTGACGGTAGGTCCCGTCGCGCTGGCCACCGACACTGGTTCCATCCCAACGCAGGAGGCCCGATGGAAACCAGCAGCGAAACACCCCTTGCTGTGATCCCCGCCTCCAGTACTGCATGTTCTTCAGTGTCCCGTTGGGGAAGTAATGCCACTCAGGACCGTGCAGCGATTCGTGCACGGCGGGGCCGGGAAGGTAGTAGGCCACGCGCCGCACCGCCCCATCGCCAAAGCGATCCGTCACACGGGTTACCCCCTGACCCTCAAAGGAATCCTGCAGACCCCAGGCATCGGGGCGTGAGCGATCCACAGCCACCGGGGAGGGATCCGGCACCAAGAACCGGTCAGGAACTTCCGTTACCGCATCGGTTTCAGCCGGCTCGAGCGAAGGCTCAACTCCCTGCCCACAGGAGCCCAGAAGGCCTGTGACCCCGACCCCCACGAAGAGCGCGCACGAACGCCAACGCAGCACGCGTGGGATCGACCCGGAAATGGAGGAGCAGCTAGGCATCAGGGAACTCTACGCAGGCGTAGGCCCACAGGTTGGGATTCTCTCGCCTTCCATGCCAGACCGCAATTCAATCTGCAGGTCGATAGACCAGAGTGCGCCCGCTCGCGAGCGCCACATACGAAGCAGAAGTGGCTCAGCGGGTCGCGTCCGGGTTGGACAACCCGGAGGCGGTTCTCCCCGTTCCGACATCTAATGATGGTCGCGGCCCGCCGAGCGCCGTTGAGACGGGGCCTGGCGCGAACATGTTCCATCTACCTAGCCCCCCCTCAGGGAGGCCCCAGAGGCAGTTGACCCTGCCTCATGCCCTCTGCGCCCCCCCATTCCAAGCCGAGCACCCCTCCCAGCTCACGCACAGTAGCCGGTCCATGGCCCGCGTAATGATTGTTGGCAAAGACGAAGTGCTCCCCTGGAGCCGCGACGGCAGGTCTCAGAAAGTCGGCCCAGCGCAGGAGCTCCGCCCCTTTATCCAACACCGGAGCCGAAAAGGTCTTCGTCAGGGCGTCCGTCGCCTTCCTGTCCCCAATCAAGCGGGTGTAGGTGAAGTCCGCCGTCCGGAGTTCGAGTTCCTCTGGCCACTCCCAGGGCCGTGGCATATACGGAAGGTCAGCCCAGACCCAGGCGGCCCGGTGTCCCCGAAGCATCTCAAGAAGGGACTCGTCCACCCATTGGCGATTGCGAATTTCAACGGCATAGCGAAAGCCCTCGGGCAACCCCGCCAGGAAGCGGTTGAGCCGCTCCAGGAACGGTCCACGCTCAGGGAATACTACGCGGTTAAAATAGGGGAATTGAATCAACAGGGGGCCCAATTTGGGCCCCAGGAGCTGCATGCGCTCGAGGAAGAGGTCGCGGCTAGCACAGGCCTCAGGACCGTCAAGTATCGCGGAAGGGTCGGGCCGTGGCCCCGTGCCCCCGTGAACAATGGCACGGGGGAACTTGGCGCACAGGGTGAACCCCACGGGCGTTCGCTCCTCCCATCCCCGCACAACCTGGGCGCTTGGGACGCGGTAGTAGGTGGTGTCCGCCTCCACCGTGCTGAAGCGTTGAGTATAGTGGCCCAGGAATCCGCGGGGCGGGGTCCCAGGCGGGTAGAACGTTCCCACCCAACCCTTCTCCCCCCAACTGGACGTCCCCATCCTCAGCGCCATGAGCAGAGTCTCCTCGCGGTCATGCGGCGGGCTCTCCCGAGCGCAAGCTCGAGATCGCCTGCCCCAGAGTTCTCAAGGGGCAGTCCCATCGGGCAGCCCACAAAGAAGTCGAAGGGGTTCGGGGGCAGGGTCACGCAGGACAGCATTCGCTCAACAAGGCCAGGCATGCTTCGATGCTAAGCCACGCGGGGGCGCACCCCAAGGCGCGAGCTACTCCCAGTTGATCAGCAGGCCATCAGAAAAGTTGTAGCCCACCGGACCACCGGGAGGATCGCGATACCAGAGCTGCTGGTAGAGGCTGGCGCCGGCAAAGACCGATCCGACCGCAGGTGGCTCGGTCAGGTCCACCGCCCGCAGGGCAACCCCGCTCTGGTTGGACACAACTGGAGGGAGGAAGCGTTTGATGGCACCACCCACGCAGCGCACCCCTTCGCCCATGGGCACACTGGCCGCCGTGGTGCCGAAGTAGAAGAACCCCGCCGTACTCGGCGGCAGGCCCAGGGCCACAAGGGTCAGGTCGTTGTTTGCCACCACGGGGCTACCCACCGCGATCAGGCGCGCACCGGCGCCCGCCGAGTTCGGCATCCCCACACAGTAGCGATCGCCGAAGGGTTCCGGCAAACCCGCGCTATAGATTTGATAGACCTCACTCGGACCTATCACCCGCCTCCATAGGCGCAGCTCATCTATACGCGCACGGAAATCGACTGGGTAATTGAGGGTTCCATCCTGACCCACCACCGTAGGCAAGCCCGCATCCAAGTCCCCCTGGCCAGCGATAGAGATGGCGCCCAGCATGACCCCGTCCTGGTAGAAGACCGCGTCTCCATCACGGTCGTGGGTGACGGCGATGTGGTGCCAGGTGAGGTCGGCCACCGAACCGATCAGATCGAAGTCCACGCGCGATCCGGCACTGCCCTTGAAATTCCACTGCCAACTCGTCCCGTCACTCTCGCCGGCGATCAACCAACCCGTGTTGGCGCCACTGCCCCAGTCCTTGTTCCCGATCATGACCGGATCGGAGCTCCAGCCGTTCGAGCGCACCCAGAAAGCCACACTGAAGTCCGTGTCCGCGCCAAAGTCGAGGTCCGGGGGACTGCCGAAGGAGAAGTAATCACCGGCCCCGTCCAGCCGTATGGCCTGGCCCACGAGCCCGGTTTGGAACTTGGGATTGCCATACGAGTTGCCGTCCAAACCCTGACCGGTCTCGTCCACCAGATCCCCCTGGAAGTCCAGGTGCATGGCCAGACCATCGAACAAGGTGCCGACTGTGGTAAAAGTCCACGCCTCGCCTGTGAGAGTCCCCGACGCTGTAACCGTGTCCACCTGCCAGTAGTAGGTGGTCTCAGCCTGCAGAATGCCTGGATCAAAGATGCTGGAGTTCACCTGAGCCTGGAACGAGGGGGGGAATTGGGTCCCGAAGTAGACGTCGTGGGCCAGGGCATCGGCGCCGGTAAGCCAATCCAGGGTCTCCGTGAGGCCCACGGAAACAGCTCCTTCGGTGGGGCGGGGTGCGCTGGCCATGGTGAGTGGGAGCCCGAACGGGTCATCGTCCTCAAGGCCCCAGGTGGGGTCCACCGGCACCTGCAAGTGGGCCAAGGCCGTGCGCGCCACGGCCGTATGTCCCGGGCCCTCGGGAAGCACCTCGGCCTCGGCACCCTTATACGCGGCAATGATCCAGATCCTGCGCTCCCCAGGCGTATGGCCCCCGTGCGAGACGCCGTTGCCGCCGTGGTCGGTGGTGATGAGCACTAGCCAGTCCTCATTCTGGTAGTTGGGGCGAGCCTCGAGGCCCGCGAGGACGTCCCCTATGTGAGCGTCGGTATCCGCGATGGCACCCAGGTAGGCCGGATTCCCCGGGTGGAAGCCGCTTGCGTGACCGGCGTGATCCACATCGTCGAAGTGCAGAAACAACGCGGTGGGGTCCGCGCTCGCGAGATGCGCCACCGCGGCGTTCTTGACCGCCTCACCCGAGTCAGCCACCTCCTGCGTAAAATCCGCTATCCCCGGGTAGGGGTGCAGAAGGTTCTGGTTGATCGGATGCCACTGCACGATCGATGAGAGGTAGGCACCGGGCTGGTAATCCCGGACGCGCTTGAAGAAGTGCGGGTAGCCGGTGAAATCCCCGCTGGAGAACTCACCATTGTTATGGACGTCGTGTTTGTCCGCCCAAACCCCGATCAAGAGGCTCGACCAGCCTGGGCCGCTGGAGGTGTCTTGATGCGTGGGATCACCAGGGTCGAGCGCACCGCCAGCAACTGCGTTCCATGTGACGGCCCCCGTGTTGAGCAGGTTGTCCATGTTCGGGGTCTGGGCAGCCATGACCGCGTCGGAACGCGCACCGTCGATCCCAATGACCAGGGTGTGCCTGGTTTGGGCCGCGGTGGGCAGGCACAAGATGATCAGTAACAGGACGGGTCGCATGGGTTTCCTCCAGAGTTTGAGGGCACCTCAAGGCCAACGCAAAAGGGCCGCTCCGTCAAGCCCATTCACTGGGCACCCTCAGCCGTCCACGGCGCAGTGGACACTGGCCCCCCGCGGCGCACCAAGATTCGCGACTCGGCTTCCTCGAAGCCAACCGCATAGAGCCCGGAAATGCAGCTCCGTCCATGGACGGCCACGCCGCCAGGGCGGAACTTCTGGGGTCGACCCTGCCCACGGAGACCCTGCCCACGGAGATCCTGTCCACGGAGACCCTGCCCATGCGGACCGCGTCCACTGGGTTTCCTCGCCCTCCTAAAGCGACTGTGGCCAAACAAGGGTGATGAGAGACCATGAGAATTCCCATTTGGGGACAACCCCACCGCCTGGAGCACATGACCGCTGCCTCGCTGCGGCCTCTCGAAAGTCTGCAGGTTTTGCTCATTTCGACACAAGAAAAGGGGTCTGCCTTCTCGAAATGGGAGCATCGCCCAGGTTTTCTCCCCGGGCTCTACCCCAGAAACCACCACTATCCAATCCAATGCAACCCAAGATTCTCCTCGTCAGTAACGACCCCGGCCTTCGACTCCGTATGCAGATCGGCCTTGAAGGGGCTGAAATCAAGTTCGCCCGCGACGAATACGAAGCACGGCGAGTCCTCGAGACGCTGCGCAACGAAGACGCTACCAGTACCACCCAGAGCCCCCAGGAAGGTCCCTGGACCCGTGCGGGCGAGATTCTCCCCTTTGAAGAGTACGAACGACGCATCCTTCAGCACGCTCTTGCCACTACAGGCTGGAATGTGAAGCAAGCCGCTGCAAGACTGGGCATCGGTCGCGCCACCCTCTACCGTAAGATTGATCGCTACGACTTGAGAGGGCGCAACGCGGGGTGAGAGCCACCCCGGCTCCCCCCCCCTATGCAAGAAAACAGCCCCAACTCAATCCGGGTCAGACTAACGGGTCTCAACGACCTGGCACCCGACTCCATCTCCGGTGGAGATTTCCGTGCATGGCTCACCGCCCCCATCGTCGGTGAGCCATTGTACAAACGCATCCTGAGTGTGCTTCTGCCGCTCTCGATCCAAGAGTTGGTGCTGGAGCCTGGCCCCGTAAGCGACGCGGTCTTGACGCTCTTCGAAGAGAGCCCGATCTACAACCTCCGCGCGCGTATGGCCCCATCCACGCAAGCGGCCTCCCCGGAGCACACGGCCACTCTCGTGGTCCCCGTGGGAGGACTGCTTGAAGCGGACCTACTCGGGCTTCAGCGGCGGGGTGAGCAAACCCAGCGCATCGAACGCACTCCGGTGCACCTTCCGGGGCAGACCACGCGGCCCAAGCCCGAGATTATCTACCTGCCCCCGGGGCGCAGGCAGGATGAGATCGACGTGAACCAACCGCCCTCGGATCCCTGCTCTCAAGTGCCCCCCATCATGCGGCCCACGGACACTTCCGTGTATCTCCGCGAGCTAGCGCTGCGGACCCTGGAGGGCGACCTGGCCTCTCTGATCCCTGCCGGTGAGATGCGAGGTGGGATCCTATGCGGGCCCGACGCCTCGGTCGCTGCCGGAGTGCGCGTGGTGGGCAACGTCGCCGTCGGGGCGCGCAGCCGAACCTCCACGGGGTGCGTCCTTGGGCCAGGGGCCGTAATCGGTGAGGATTGTGTGCTGGAGGGCAACACCCACGTGATCCATTCCATCGTCCTCGATGGCTGCACGGTGGCTAAAGATGAACGCTTGCTGGGGGTCATCCGTCTACCCTCAGGAGAGACCCTCTAGGGCGCTCTGGGCCATTCCTGCCCAAGATCCTGCCCAAGATCCTGCCCAATGAGGTGGGAATAAGCCCAACGCAAGGAGCCATCATGCGTACCTGAAATACGCACCATCCTGGCCCCTTGGCCCAGGAGCCAGGGTGTGCTCTTTTCCCGTCCACTGCTTGGACCGGCTTCCGCCGGACCTACCTGCTAGACTCTCCGAACGGGTGCGCCAAGAAGATGCGCCCTCCAACGCCCCCTCAACCGGGACCCAACGACCGCGCCGCAACGGCCCAACAACGACCATGCTCAGTTCCTTCCGTCTCTGCACACTCACCCTGGCAGCCATCGCCGGACTCGCCTCACCCACCCTGGCGGCCGATGCGCCCTTCATGGACCTTGCCCTGCCGGACGCCATAGCGAGGGCCCAGAAGGAGAAACGGGTCTTGGTTCTCTTCTTTGACAGCAAAGATGCACCCGATGCACGGCGCATGCTGGAGCGCACTTGGCCTGATGAGGCCGTGGCGGCTTGGTTGAAGGAGAAGGCCATTGCAATTCAAGTGCCCGCCAGTGACACCAAGATGAAGCAGCGGTATGCCATCAGCTGGTATCCCCAGACCTTCCTTATCAATCCGGACGGCATGCACATCCTGCACAAGATCGAGGGGCACGCGACACCGACCGAACTCATCATTGGCATGTCCGCCTCCTTACTAGGTTCCAGCCAGCAGACTCGGCCTGGAGGAGACGATTCCGAGAAGCCCCTCGCCTGGATGGCCTTTGCCAACTACCTGTTCACCAATGACCCGGGGCGCAGCATCGAGTGCCTGGACGCGTACCTGTGGTGCCTGGACCATGGCGAGGATCACATAGATGGTTTCCGTACCTACTACCTCGAGTTCCTCCTGCAACGCATCGCCTACCTGCGGAGCTACACGACCAAGGCTACTGAGGCGTTGCTCTCCCGTCGCGGTCGCTGGCGCGCCGCCATCATCGCGGGCGTCTCCACGGAGGAGGAAATCCAGGAGTACCTGCGCTTCTGTTTTTGGCTGCGCGACGAGGTCGACGTTCTCGACGCAGTGGTAGAGATGCGTAACCTTGGAGACGATCAGGAATTAGCATCGCGCACCCTCCTACGGGCTGAACTCAATCGCGCCGTGGGGCGCAAGCTCTACGGGGACATCCTGCGCTTGGACCCCAGTCCTCTCCAGATCATCGACGCTCGACTCAGCACTCTGCACAAGACCCCCTTGGAGCAGCGCACCAAGTCTGGTGACTTCTTCGACGAGCGCCTAGCCATCATTACCGACGCATCCTGCTATTTCGAAGCACTCCTGGCGTCTTCACGAGCAGGGGACGCCTTCACGTTGGTGGACAGGGTCGTTAAGGACGCCCCAACAGGCGTGACGTTTCGGGCGTTCATGGAGCGCACCAACCGCTTGCGTATCTACTCCCTGACCGAGCGCCTTGCCAAGCAAGGTCTTGAGATGGTGGGCGACCGCGGCAAGAAGCACATCCTGTCCCAGGTGAACCTGATCAAGACCCTCAAAGCCCAGGACGAACGCAAAGCGGCACTTGAAGAGGCCAAGCGTGAACTGGACCCTACGGGCGACGGCGATCAGAACTAGCCTCGCTCTGCGTCCCATCCTTCCGGCCCCCTAATTGAGGCGTGCACCTTCCCGCTCATAATAGCGCCGAAGAAGGCGACCCCCTCCCCTGGGGAACCCTCTGGCTCATAGCCGCCGCAGGTGTATTTGTACGCCTCTGCCTGCTGTGGATTGTGGGCGACCTCGACCTTCAATCGGACGAGGCCAACTACGTCTATCTGGGTATCGCGTGGAACCACTTCGGGTTCTACCTCGATCAACACCGCTATCTTTGGCCGCCGGGGTACTCCTGGTTGATGGCTGGCAGCCTCAACCTGTTCGGCGAGAACGGAATGCTGGCGGTCAAATATCTGCAGGTCCTCGCCTCCGCCTCGATTGGCATGACGACCATGCTGTTCGCGGTTCGCTTGTTCGGCCTGCGCGCGGCGCGCATCGCGGGCTGGATCTGGGTCGCCTACCTGCCCCTTGCGGCGTTCACGCACCTGCTCTGGAACGAGACCCTCTTCTCGGCACTCTTCCTTCCCGGCCTCTATCAGATCATGCGCCTGATGCAGTGCGGGGACGACCCCAGGGCAACGAGGCGGACGATCCTCGCAGGGCTCTGCCTGGCGGGCAGCCTGTACATGAAAGAGAGTCCCCAGTTCCTGGTGCTGGTGCTGGCCCTGCTGCTGGTGCCCTTCGCGGGAAGCCTGACGGAGGGGGTGCGGCGCTCGACGTTGCTACTTCTCGTCGTGGGTGTATGCATCTTGCCCTGGGGCCTGCGCAACCAAAACGTCTATGGCAGCTTCATCCCTCTGGGCACGAGCCTCGGCGAGAACGCCTTCAATGGTCTGAACCAGGACTACCGCAACTTCGATCTGATCCCCATAGACGTGGAGAGGGAGCGGCGCGGTCTCCCTCCAACGCGCACCGTGGCTCGGCACTGGTTCGACTACGTGGAGCCCATCCCCTACCGGGATCTCCAGGCCCACATGGATGCGCTGCGCAAGCAGACAAGCGAGGCCCTGATCGCCAGCCGTGAACGGGTGGCCGCTGGCGGCGAGCCGGATCCCCGGGCCGGAGCCCTCCAAGCTCAATTGCTTCGCAACACCTCGCTTCAGGAGCGGTGGCTCGACCCGGTGACCCCCTTGGATCCCGATGCACTCATTGAGTTCGCAGGGGACCCCGGCTGGTTGCGCGCCGAGCCGCCGGAGGTCATCAATACGGCGCAGCGCTCCGAGGTCAACATGGCCAATGGTCTCCGTTTCGCACGCGAACACCCCGGCTGGTATGGCCGATCCCGCATACGCAAACTGGCCGACCTGCTCACCCCCACCTCCTTTTTCACGCGCCATCAGGCCCTGGGCCACTATGACATGACGCCGCTGGGAGGCAACCTGTTACGCAAACTGACCAGCCTCTGGGCCATTGCATGCCCCGTGCTGGTGCTTCTGCTGGGGATCGTGGGATACGTCACCGTGCTGCGCAGCCGACCGGCCTGGCTGCTCTTCGGATGCACCTTGGGGTACTTCCTGTGCACCACTCTTCTGGTCGCCATGTCGCGCTTTCGCATCCCCACGGTACCCCTGCTGATCGTCCTTGCCGCAGGAGTCATCGTTCACCACAAGACGGTGGAAGGGCGGACACCCAAGATCCTGGCAGCCCTGGCAGCCCTGTTGGTCGCCTTCCTCTGGTGGGTCACCTGGCCCGAGAACAGTATGGTCTTCGGCGACATGGTCTGGAGCCGGTACAACGCATGAAGCACCTCCCCGTGATCCTTGGCTGGGCGCCTCATCTGGCCCTCCTGTTGCTTCTGGCCACCGAATACCAGCTCGGGCGATCGGCCGCGCAAACGCAAGAAGAGTTGGAGGTCCTGCTCGACGAGGGCACGTCGCATCAGAAGGCCTGGGCCATGCACGTCCTGGCCAACCGTGGGGATCCGACAGGAGGGCCTCTGAACCGCACGTACATCCAGAACGCCATCCTGGACTCTGATCCCCTAGTGGCGGACATGACCTACATGGTGGACTTGTGCCGGCTTCTACAGCCCTCGCGCCAGGAGAAACGCCTGAGCGTACGCTTCGACAACCCCGACAAAGCTCAGGACAAGCTGGAGGACTGGTTCCGCCGGTTCGAGTTCTACCGACGCAAGGTAGGCGGGCGCCCCCTGGGGGGCTCCCTGCGGCTCAAGCAGCAGGAGGTCCAGTGGCTTCTCCACGTGCTCGACGGCGGCGAACTCGACGAGGACGAAGTCATATCCTATCTTGAGCGCCGTCAGGCGGGCACCAACAGTGCGCGCATGCATCGCCTGGCCCCCAACAGGAAACGGGACAAAGACCAGAAGGGGTCCACGGGACTCGCTCCTGGGCACTGAGCTTTCGACCCCATCCACCCTCCATGACCCAACCCCTTTCCAGCAGATTGACTCAGTCGGCCCTCCTCGCCGTCGCCTCCGCCTTTGTCCTGGGGGCCTGCTCGGACACGCCCGCCCGCGGGCGTCGGCCCAACGTCCTACTCGTCACCCTGGACACCACCCGACCGGACCACCTGGGATGCTACGGCGCGAAAGCCGGGGTCACCCCTCACATCGACGCACTGGCCGAGAGCAGCACGCTCTTCGACCGGGTGATCTCCACCGCGGGCATCACGCCCATGTCCCATGCATCCATCCTGACGGGCTTGAATAACTACAAGCATGGCATGCGCACCTTCTACTCAGACAAGTGCGGGCACACCCTCAAAGACTCGGTGGAGACGCTTCCCGAAACCCTGGGGCGGAGCGGCTACAGGACGGCGGCCGCAGTCAGCGCGTACGTGGTCTCCGAGATCTACAACCTGCACCAGGGCTTCGACACCTTCCTGACGGGCGTTGACGTGGACAGCATAGACATCACCCATCAACAGAAACACGCCACGGCCTGGGATACGTCAGGGCTGACCAACACGCAGCGCCGGGGCGACTTCACGATCACGGACGCGCTGAATTGGCTCGAAGAATCCGCGGATGACCCGCGACCGTGGTTTCTCTGGGTGCACCTTTTTGACGTCCACGACTACTCCCTCGTTCCCCCAACAGAGTTCATCGAGTCCTACGGGATCACCTACCCAGAGCTGGGAACGAAGATCGTGGGCATGCGCGGCCACGAGTGGCGCGAGAAGATGTATGACCCTGAGCTAACCTGGATGGACAAACAGCTCGGCCGACTGCTGGAGAAGATCAAGGACTCGGGGCAGTTTGACCAGACTCTCATCGCAGTCACCGCCGACCACGGCCAAGGCCTGCTCGACGGGTACAAGCGCCACAAGTGGGCCAAGCACCGGCTGCTGTACGATTGGTGCATCCAAGTCCCCCTCGTCCTGCACCTGCCCGGCGAGCAAGGACTAGCACGGGTCCCGGATCAGGTCCGCACCATCGACATCATGCCCACCATCCTGCAGTTCCTCGACTTGGCTCCCGGGCAGGACATGGAAGGCCTCAGCCTCCTCCCGCTCATGCGCGGTGAAAGTGAGGAGGTGCCCCGCATCGCCTATGCCGATGCCCTGAACCTCTACGATGCCCACTCTCCGGCGAAGAAGAGTCTGCCCCCCGGTCACTACGACAACCTGTACGCCGTCTGCGACGGGCGCTGGAAGCTGGTGTGGCGCGAGGAGCATCCCGAGAACTCCGAGCTGTTTGACCTGAACGCCGACCCGCTAGAGCTCAACAACCTGTACAGCATGGATCACCCCGAGGGCCTGCGGCTCTTGGCCCAGCTGGACTCCTGGGGGGCAACCGAGGTGACTCCACCGGAAGCGGGCGGCTCAGAAGCCTCCGCCGAGGCTCTCCAGAGCCTCGGATACATGGGAGATGACGAGGAAGAGTCGGTCGAGGAAGGTGAGTCCAAGGAGAAGGACTCCTAGCCCAGGCCATGACTACCCTGCCCCATGCCCCCGCTTGGCTGAGGCGCCGCTGGCCAGATCAAACCTCCCTGGCCCTCCTGGCCCTCATGGCACTCGTGGCCCTCGTGACGCTCGACGGCTGCGACTCCCAGCCCCAGCTAGGGCTGGTCGCACAGAACCCAGTGGACCCTGCGCGACCCTACTTCCACGACTTCGGCACCCTCGAGTTCGGACAAGAGGTGGAGCGGACTTTCACGTTCAAGAACACCGACTCGGTCCCCGTCACCGTCCTCTCCCTGCACCCGGCATGTACCTGCACGCGGGTACGAAGCATGAGCACACTGTCGCCCGATGGCGGGCCGGCGATCAAGGGCGACCTGCAGATGGCCGAGAACATTCTCCGCGTCGAGCCAGGAGGCACCCTGGACATTGTCGTTGCCGTCAACACCACTAGCATCCGCCCCAACTCCGACAGCCTCAACATTCTGCGCGTGCGGACGGACTCCAAGAACACCCCCTTCATGACGTTCGAACTGCACGTCCTGGCGGAGAAGCTCTTCACTCTGAGCCCTGCGGAGCTACGCCTGGGGGACGTCCCCATTAGCCATGGCGGCTCCAAGCGCCTCAGCATCATCACCGGTTACCCCAATTCGCCAGCCGAGGTCGTAGAGATTCTTGAGACCACCGGTGGCGTCGAGGCCACCCTTCAGCCCACCCTAGCCGTGAGTGAAGTGCGTTGGGATCTAACCGCCACCCTGCCTCCACTCACAGGCCTCGGAGCCCGGCACGAGACCATTCTGCTCTCCACCACAGATGAGGCCGGCGAAGGTGACGCGGGGCGCCTCCTGGTTCACGTGTGGGCGCGTGTGGTACCCGACGTCGTTATTCGCGCCGACCCCATCCACTTCGGCCTGGTGAATGCCGCGGAGGGCGGGCGGGCCCAAGCCGAGCTAAAGGCACTGGTGCCAGGAACCCGCGTGCGAATCCTCGAGGCCAGCTTCGTGGGAGCCGGCCTCGAGCCCCTGCACTGCGAATTCACACCTCTTGGCTACGTGGACTCAGAGGGCCGCTGTGACCGCTGGAATCTGGAGCTGTCCGCCCCCGCGGGGATGGCCCCCGGTCGCTTCCAGGGCTCCGTGGAGTGCCTCCTGGACGATGAGGGCTCCCCCCGAGTGAGCGCCGCCCTGCAGGGCGTCGTACGCTGAGGCCCCGCGTCCGACCTCTAGCCGGGCAGGATGCGGGCGAACCGCTTCTTGCCCACCTGGAGCAGCACGGCACTGCCCGGCTCGGCCAAGCTTGAGGTGGGGTCGTCGACCACCTCACCATCTAGGCGAACGGCCCCCTGTTGAATCAGGCGGCGCGCTTGAGAGGTGGAGGGGGCCAGGCCCAGATTGGCAATCAGGTTCGGCAAGGCCATGCTCGCGCCCCAATCTCCCGACCAGGCATGCTCCGGCAGGTCTTCGGGCAGTGCCTTGTCCCGCACCTCCCGATCGAAGGCCCGGGCCGCTGCTTCGGCTTCTTCAGCAGAATGGAAGAAGCTGGTTATCTCAAAGGCCAAGCGTGCCTTCGCTTCACGCGGGTGCCCCGCCAACAGGCCAGCAACCTCTTCGGCCGGCACACGGGTCAGGTGCGTAAACCAGGTTTCCATCAAGGGATCGTCCAGTCGCATGACTCCGAAAGTCATGTCCCGAGCGCTATCCATCAGGCCAACGGCATTGCCGTAGGACTTGCTCATCTTGCGACCATCAAGCCCATCAATCAGCGGGTGAGTTCGAACACACTGGGCCCGCTGCCCTTTCTGCTCCTGCAGGCGGCGGCCCACAAGAAGGTTGAACAGCTGATCCGTCCCTCCGAGCTCCACGTCGCAGTCAACCTCGACAGAGTCCCAACCCTGCATCAGAGGGTAAAGGAACTCATTGATCCCAATGGGCTCGGATTGCTCAAGCCTGCGCCGGAATAGATCCCGCTCAAGCATCTGGGAGACGGTCATGCGCGTGGTGAGCTGCAGTAGGTCCTCAAAGCGCATTCCGTCAAACCACTCGGAGTTGCGGCGCACTTCCGTCTTGTCCATGTCCAAGACGCGGGCGGCCTGGTCCGTGTATGTCACCAGGTTCGCTTCAACCTGCTCCCGCGTCAGCACCGGCCTAAGTTTGTTGCGCCCGGAAGGATCCCCCACCATGGCCGTCGCATCTCCCACGATCAACACGATGCAGTGGCCCAAGGCCTGCAGATCGCGCAGAGTGAGAAGGGGGATCGCGTGACCCAGGTGCAGATCGGGCGAGCTGGGGTCCATTCCAAACTTCACCCTCAGGGGGCGCCCCGCAAGCAGGGCGCCAGAAATGAGGGCCGACAGCTCGGCCTCATCGATCAGGTCGACGGACCCGCGCTGGAACGCAGCGAGGTGAGTCTGGGTATCGGGATGCAGGGTCGGAGTCTCAGACATGGTCCCATTGGGCGCTCAGAAGTCCAGAATGTCCAGCGTGCCGATGGTGGCGCGGCGAGCCGCCCAAGCCCGGAGCCAGGCACGCCAGGCGAGAGGGTCGCCCCCGGGCTCGCTGTCACCTGAGAGCCAGCGCAGGCTGGGCACCAGACGAGCGATCTGCTCTGGTGTCCATGTCTCCACGAGAGGTGCCAGTGCAGCCAGAGCCACATCCCTGTCCCGGGGCAGGATTCGCACCGTGCGCTCGAGCAATGCGGGCATGGAGATTTCAGGCTTCCTGGCGGCATCCACCAAGATGGATGGGGCCAGGGATCCGCTGGGCAGGACAGGGGCCAACTCCACCCGCTGAGCATGCCTGACAGCGAGGTTCATGGCTGGGAACTCTCCATCGTCGGCATCCACGCTGCCCGAACGCAGGTGCAGGATCCAGCGATCGTCAACCGCCAGGGCCCCGGCAGGAATGCGTCGGTCGTAGGCGTATAGGCGGGTGCCCCCGGCGGCCTCCTGATTCAGTTCTACAGGCTTGATCCCGGCCAAGGGTAGGGTCTTGGCGTTCAGATGGTCACGCCCGTCAGGCAAGAGGGTTCGGCGCCGCCATTCCAGGCTCGCCGCCCCAGGCCGCAAGGCAATCCCCCCCGGGTGGGCTGAACGACCGTGCAACCAAATCTCACCAAGGTGCGAGTCCGGCCGCGGTCGGATCTCGAGCCAGAGCTCGGCCCCGTCGATGAGCGCACGGCCCTGTAGGACGCGCTCGAACCCCACCAACAGGTCGTCCACGCCCACAGGAGGGTCCCGGTGTTGCGCGAGCCGGCGACGAATCTGGGCTGCGATGCGCCGGGCCGTTTCATCTTCCCCGGCCTCCAGCGCGGCCTTAAGCCCCTCGAAGGCCGCCACGTAAATCCGTGGGATCCCGGAGAGGGGCACCTGGTTCGGCCTGCGGGAGGCACTCGGTGCACCGCACCCAAGCAAGAGGCACAGAGCCAAGCTGGGCAAGAGAGTGGCGCGCGGAAGCATGTGTGCCATGGGGTGCAAGGGTCTGGTTGGAGTAGGGGCGCGGGAAGAGCCCCAAAAAAACAACGGAGGAGGCACCGGCTGCCCCCTCCGTGTATTTGCACGAGACGTTGGCGGTGCTACTCGCCTTCAGGCTTCTCCTCGGCGGGAGCCTCAGCTTCCTCGGCGGGAGCCTCAGCCTCCTCGGCGGGAGCCTCAGCCTCCTCGGCGNNCTCAGCCTCCTCGGCGGGAGCCTCAGCCTCCTCGGCGGGAGCCTCAGCCTCCTCGGCGGGAGCCTCAGCCTCTGCGGCGGGAGCCTCAGCCTCTGCGGCGGGAGCCTCAGCCTCATCGGAGGAGGCCTCTCCATCCGAAGCGGCATCGGCAGCCTTGCTCTCAGCGTTCGCGGCTTGAGCAGCCTTTGCCGCAGCGATGATCTCGTCGTTCTCGCCGAAGTCCGCATGCACGAAGGACAGACCGATCTTGCGGTCCTCCACATCAACGCGGATCACGCGCACCTCGACTTTCTGGCCCGGGAACAGCAGGTCCTCAGCCTTGGCGCCGCGGTCGTCCGTCAACTCCGAGATGTGCAGCAGTCCCTCGAGGCCCTCCTCGAGCTTCACAAACACTCCGAAGTTGGTGACCTTAGTCACGTAACCCGAGAGGAGGTCGCCCACGTGGTAGCTACTAGGGATCTGCTCATGCCACGGGTCGGCGCTCAGCTGCTTGCGGCCCAGGGCGATACGCTTCTTCTCCTTGTCCACCGAGAGGATCACACACTGCATCTCGTCGCCTTTCTTGACCATCTCGGAGGGGTGGCTGACCTTCTTGGTCCAGCTCATATCCGAAACGTGCAGGAGACCGTCAATCCCCTCTTCGATTTCAACGAAGGCGCCGTAGGGCGTCAGGTTACGCACGGTGCCTGAGATCACTGTTCCTACGGGGTAGTGACTCTCGACCAAGTCCCAGGGGTTGGACTCGGCCTGCTTCATACCCAGGGAGATCTCCTGCTTCTCGTGGTTGAACTCGAGCACAATCACGGAAACCTTGTCGCCGGTGTTCAGCATTTCAGACGGGTGGTTGACCCTGCGCGTCCAAGACATCTCGGAGATGTGGACGAGGCCCTCGATACCATCTTCAAGCTTCACAAAGGCGCCGTAGGACATGATGTTCACCACCTCGCCCTCCAGACGCTTATTCACCGGATAGCGGTCTTCAACGCCGTCCCAGGGCGAAGACGTTTTCTGCTTGATGCCCAGAGCAATGCGTTCGCGCTCGAAATCCACGCGCAGAACCTTGACCTCGATCTCTTGGTCCATCTCCACCATCTCGGAGGGATGTGAGATCCGGCCCCAAGACATGTCGGTGATGTGCAACAGGCCATCGATGCCGCCCAGGTCGACGAACACACCGAAGTCGGCGATGTTCTTGACCGTGCCCATTCGGACCTGCCCCTCGGTGATGTCCTTGAGCAGGTCTTCCTTGAGACGTTGACGCTCTTCTTCAAGCAACTTCCGACGCGAGACGACGATGTTCATGCGCTCCGGATCAATCTTGATGATTCGCGCACGGATGGGCTCGCCCAAGAAATCGGAAATGTCATGGGTGCGGCGCAGGTTGACCTGACTGGCAGGCAGGAAGACGTTGACGCCTTCGACGTCCACGAGCAGGCCGCCCTTGATCTTGCGCTGCACGATGCCCTGAATCTCGTCGCCCTCGTTGTATTCCGTTGAGACTCGTTCCCAGGCGCGTAGGCGGTCGGCCCGGCGCTTGGAGAGCAGCGACATGTCGTACTCGTCCAGGCCTTCGTAGAAGACCTCGAACTCAGCACCGGCTGCAGGGAGCTCGTCGCCAAACTCGGCCAGGGGTATGGTTCCCTCGGCTTTGCCGCCGACGTCCATGATCACCAGACCGGTGCGTTCGTCCACCGTGTCTACTTTGGCGATCACGATCTCGCCGATCTTGATGTCACAAATGGACGCGTTGAGGGATTCGTTGAGTTCTTCGACACTGATACCGGAGAAAGCATCATCGAGCTGGCGCTCGAGAGCTTCGGGCTCCATCTCGTACTGTCGGACTCGTCTTGAGGTTAGGGCCATCGATACGGGTTCTATCTAGGGGTTATTGTGAATTGCCTGATCCGAGGGCCCGATATCGGGCTCAGAGGGCTTTGAAAGCATGGCAGAAATGGACTGCCAGGCTACATCCAAGGCATCCGGGCGGGATCCGTCAACCGCAGCAGCGAACTCTATGCACACTTTTCCACGACGGGGCCAACGCCCCCCCCGGGGCCATGCCTCACGGGTGCCGGAGATTGCACAGGGGATGATGGGCGCACCTGTGCTGCGCGCCACCAGGAGCGCGCCCTTCTTGGGCTCCGACAGTTCACCGTCCAGGCTCCGTGTCCCCTCAGGGAAGATACCCAGCGCGTCCCCAGCCTCCACGTGCTCGATCATACGCCTGAGGGCTGCTCGGTCTCCTCGGCCGGGGTCCACCAGAATCACCCCAACCCGGGCGAAGATGAAGCGCAGGAAGGCATTGTCGATCAGGCTGCGGCGAGCCGCAAAGGCCACATGGCGGTGGTCCACCGCGATCGCCATCAGCGGGATGTCGAGGAAAGACTGGTGGTTCCCAACCAAGATCACCGGCCCCTCTCGGGGCACATTCTCATGCCCAATGACCTGACGCCGCCAGAAAAGGAATTGGCCCGTGCGCAGGATCCCCAGGGCAAACCGCCAGGTCAGGGTCTTACGCGTCACAAGGGGAAGATCGACCTCCATCCTCTAGGCTCCACCCAGAATGTGCGCCAGGAGGCGCTCGCACACCTGCTCCGGTGTGCATCCGTCGGTATCCACCAAGCTGGCATCGGATGCCTGCCGGAGAGGCGAGTGCTCGCGAGTTCTGTCCAGCTCGTCCCTGCGTTCGATTTCCGCGGCGTATTCGCCTGCACGCTCAGGCTCGCCACGCTCCTGTGCTCTGCGTCGGCCACGCTCCAGTGGACTGGCAATGAGGAAGAACTTGTGATCCGCCTCAGGGAAGACCACGGTCGTGGTGTCACGTCCCTCAGCCACAGCGCCACCGGCAGCGGCAATGGATTGCTGCTTGGGAACGATCGCGGCACGCACTCCGGCGTGGGCAGCCACCGTCGATACTGCTGCTGTCACCTCCGATCCACGAACCTCTGGCTCTCCAGGTTTCCCATCCAGGAGAACGTATCCATTCTCGTCAAATGAGATGTCCATGGCCTCTGCGATCCGCGTGCACGCCTCACCATCGTCCGAGTCGACGCCTGCGAGCAACACCCGCAAGGTGACGGCGCGATACATGGCACCCGTGTCCAGGAAGGTGAGATTCAGGCGCTGGGCCAGGGCCCGAGCAACGGTGCTCTTGCCCGATGCCGCGGGGCCGTCGATGGCGATAATCATAGGTGCCGTACTACCTGCGCGAGAACGCAAGGCAAGCAGTCTACGTCCAGAGACAAGCGGGTCAACGGATGGGTGCTGGCGTGAGCTCGATTCCAGAGCTCGTGCCCTCCCAACGGCCGGCACGCAACTGCACCGCATCACGGTCCCCGCCCCAGGCGTCCAGCACGATCCAACGCAGCGCCTCGGCGCACTCCTCACGCCAACAATGGGCATGACCGCAGACCAGCGTCCGCGAACTTGACGAGGAAGCAAGACTCGCAGCCGTCTCAGGAACCATCTGGACCTGCTGCATGGCCTTGGCGGAGGTGCTTCGCGTAGAGGCGCGCCTCAGGGAGCGCGCCAGCCGCAACTGGACGGAGAGCGGGAGGCCACGCTGGAGGGCTCGCATGGGGCGCGAGCGGAGCACCCTCCGCAGGAGTTGGTAGGAGCGGTCCGCACTGCACAACTCATCGCCGTGCAGGAACAAGGTCCCCTCCACCGAACGCTCGTGCCCCTGCCCTGCCACGCAGCGGACCCCGTGCGGGAATACGCGCACCCCACTCGCTGCCTCAAACGGCGCCCCCAGCAGGTAGTCGCGGTTGCCGTGGAGCACGTCGACACCCACCCCTCTCTCCACTAGACCTTGCAACCCCAACACGACCTCCGCGGTCCCAGGCATACCCAGCTGGTGACGACCCACCCAAAACTCAAACAGGTCCCCCAGTATCAGCAGGTGAGTCGCTCTGAGACCCTCGCACCACTCCCGAAACAGCCGCGGCCGCTCAACATCGAAAACGTCCAGATGTAGATCTCCGACAGCAAGAGCCCCTTCGGGGAGGGCGATGGTGGGCCAGTTACTCACCCGAATTCTCGGAAGGTTCGTCGTCGTCTTGCCCCAGTCCATGGGTCTTGAGCTTCTCCCACAGGACCTTTCGTGAGATCCCCAGCAGGGACGCCGCCTGGGACCGATGCCCCCCAGTCGCTTCGATCGCTCGCCGCAGGTGCGCACGCTCCGTTTGCGACAGGAGTTCACGCAGGGGCTGAATCTCGTCATGCACCTCAAGCGCCCCGCGCCAGCGGGAATCCTGGGGAAGAAGGTCCTCCGCCGCAAGCTCCGAGCGCGCACCCGCAAGGGCAATGCCCCGCTGCACCGCGTTCTCCAACTCGCGCACGTTCCCGGGCCAGGCGTAACCGTCCAGCATGGAGAGGGCGCCCTCGGGCAAGGTGTAGACGCGACCTCGACCGTGGCGCTCCAGCATGTGCTGCACCAACAGTGCCACGTCACCTATGCGCTCCCTCAGGGGAGGCAAGGGGATGGGGACCACGTTGAGCCTGTAGAAGAGATCCTCGCGGAACAGTCCCTCGCGCACCCTGGCTCGCAGATCTACCTTGCTCGCCACGACGACCCGGATGTCGACGGAGCGGGTCCGTTCGCCCCCCACCCGCTCAAACTTGCGCTCCTGTAAGACCCGCAGCAATTTCACCTGGGTGGGAAGGGGCATGTCGTCCACGTCATCCAGAAACAGCGTTCCCTTGTCGGCCAACTCGAAACGCCCACGGCGCTCCTTACGGGCGTCGGTGAAGGCCCCCTTCTCGTGACCGAAGAGCTCCGCCTCCAGGAGAGTCTCTGGCAGGGCGGCGCAGGAGATGGCGACAAAGGGGCCGTCGCTGCGACCCGACAGGTGGTGCAGGGCCTGGGCGATGCGCTCCTTGCCCGTCCCACTCTCCCCCACAATCAGAGCCGTCGCATCGGAGCCCGCCACGGTGCGCACTCGCTCAAATACGGCGCGCATCACGGGTGACTCACCGATCACGTCCGCGAAACCGCTCCCGTGGTCCAGCTGCCCCCGGAGGGCCTCGTTCTCCGTCTCAAGATCACGCACCCGCGAGAGGGTCTCGAGGCGCTTGAGGATGGTCTCATTGCGAAAGGGCTTTTGGATGTAGTCCACAGCCCCCAGGCGCATCGAATCCACCGCGTCCTCAATGGTCGCGTACCCCGTCATCAGAATCACCGGGCGGTCGGGATCGAGCTCAACGGCCCTGCGCAGAACGTCGATTCCACTCCCCCCCGGCATGCGGATGTCCGTGACAACGACATCCGGTACGCCCTGACCGCGGTCTTCCAAAGCCTCCAGCGCGGAACGCGTATCGGTGGCTCCAAGCACTTCGTGGCCGGCCTCCTCCAGTGCGTCCCGCAAGGTAACGAAGACCGTGACCTCGTCGTCCGCGAGGAGGACCTTCATTCGGCGGCAATCCCCCCGGGATCGAGCAGTTGCATACAGTCACCCACACTGGATGCCGCAGCCAGGGCCTCTTCCGCAGCCAGGAACATGGCATCAAAGAAGAGAGCCGTTCCGCCTCCGTTGTGGGAGACCCCCACCGATACGGTGACCTGAATGGTGCGCCCGTCCGCGACGAAGTTCATGTTTCGTGCCCCGTCGAGAAGTCGGTTGGCCAGGACCGCGGCCCCATCGGCATCCGTGTGTGGAACCACGGCCAGCAACCGGTCGTCCGCCATGCGCCCAAGAAAGTCCGAGCAGCGGGTCTGGACCTTCAGCATCCCCACGACCGCCTCAAAGATCTCCTCCTTGGACTCGTAACCGTAGAGATCCCGAAGGTGCCCGAGTCGGTCCACCGAGACGAGCAGGCACGCGACCGGATAGGTGTAGCGCTGCGCACGGTTGAACTCAACTCGCATGAGGTGCTGGATCTGCACCAACGAGAACAGACTCTTGTCTTGTTGGGGGTCGGGCATGAAGGGGTGGGCGCGGTGAACGGGGGGGCTACAGCAGGCAATAGAACGGGCAACCCCGGGGACTACTCTCCGAAGATGCCGATGACGCGGTCGAGAGATCCATCGAAACTCGTGCCGTACTGTACGCGCACGAGGAGCATGACTGCCAGCACCACCAAGGTGTAGATCGAAATCGCAATCAGATTCGCCAGTAGATAGGCCGCTCCGCTGCGGGTTGCAGCCCTCGCCCGGCGTTGAACCCCTTTGGCACCCCTTTGATGGGCGGACATGAGCAAATCGCGCTGTAGCCGACTGGCACGCTCCAACAGGCGAGTATCCCCAGGAGGCACTTGCTCCCCGGCCAGTAATTCCCGTGCACAGGCGGCAGGATCGAACTCAGATGCCAGCACGGCCGCCCGCCAGCGCTTCACGGCTTGGTTGTCCGTCAGGTTGAGGTCGGCCAACAGCCCTGCACGGACTCGCCCCGCCACCTCATCCTGGACTCCCCCCTCGTAGGCTCCGGCGCCCCCCTGACCCAGGTCTTCCTCGAGCTCCTCCAGCACGGTCGCACCCTGCCCGAAGATCAGAATGGCCCCACGCCACTGGAGGCTGCTGCCACGTTCGAGCGGCGCCTGCTCGAAAGCGCGCCCATCCAGGAGGGGTGGGGCCCCTCTCCCGACGTACACCACTCGCGGCGGCGACATCCAGATGTGGAGTTCACTGGAGTCCAATGCAGGATCTGGAGTCCCATCCAGAACAACGTCACAGCCCGCGCCGCCAATGCGAGTGCGGCCCGCAGACAGGGCGTATCGTTTCGTCTGACCACCCTGGTGAATATCCAGCCAAGCCTCTTGCATGCTCCCTTTCTAACTCCTCCATTGGGGCCAAGTCACCCCTGACTCCCAATCCCGGGAAGAATCCCAGATCGAGGCTCGAACGCGGCCCCCTTGAGTCCCATGAAAACTGGGGGCCGGTGGAAGGCAGACCGGTACGAGGCCCAGCCGGGAGTATGATAGACGGGCCCCCAGCCCCAACCCAATCCAACCCAATCCACCCACTTGCGCTTCGGACTCCATCAATCTGCCCGCCTGGAACAGCGTCTGCTGCAATCGCCGCAGATGATCCAGGCCATGCAGATCCTACAGCTCCCCTCTTTGGAGCTGATGGAGCGCATCGACGCAGAATTGACGGAGAACCCCTTCCTGGAGGATGCTGAAGGGGAGGCCGAGCTGGCTCCCTCAGAAGACCCTCCGGACCCACATGATGATCGTGGCGAGGACCCGAACTCGACCGAAGGCCTTGAGGGCATGCTTGATGAACTCGAGCGCTACGAGCGCGACTTCGGTGACAGCCCCACGGGACCACGCCTGCCCACGGAGGAATCCGACCGCAAGTACGAGGCCATGAACAATGCCGCCGCCGAGCCCGAGTGCCTGGCGGATGCGGTCCTGCACCAAATTGCCCTGCTCAACGTAGTAGACGAGGACCGCATAGTTCTCGAGTACATCGTGTGGTCCCTGGATGAGCACGGATACCTGCCAGAGGGCCGCGATGACGTGGCCATTGAACTCTCTCGCCAGCTGAGTCGCACCGTTTCCACAGAGGAGATTAACGTGGGTCTGCGGCGCCTGAGACGCGTCACTCACCCCGCGCTGGGAGCCACGGACCTGCGCGATGCACTGCTCCTGCAGCTGGATGAGGGCGAAGCCGCAAATGCCCTTGAGCGCACGATTCTCACTGAGCACCTGAACGATCTGGAGGCCAATCGCCTACCACGTATTTCCAAGGCAACCGGACGCACCGTCGAGGAAATCAAGGGTGCCATCGAGACCATCCGGAGCCTGGACCCCCACCCCGGCGCGGAATACGGCGGACGCACCGCCAACACCATCACACCTGAGGTGATCGTCGAGGAGGTGGATGGCGAGTATGTCGTGCGACTGGACAAGGAGCGCAGCCGGGAACTCATCATCAGTCCCGCCTATCGCCGCCTGCTACAGCAGAGCAGCGAGGATGAAAAAGTGCGCGAGTGGGTCAAGCAACGCCTGGAGTCTGCGCGCTGGTTCATCGACGCCCTACGCCAACGCCAGTCCACCCTGGAGCGCATCGCGAACGAGATATTCAAGCGCCAGCACGGCTTTCTGGAGCGTGGCATCAGCGCTCTCCAGCCCATGCGCATGCAGGAGGTAGCCGACGCTCTGGAAGTGCATATCTCAACGATCTCCAGGGGCGTCTCGGGCAAGCACGCCCAGACGCCCAACGGCATCTTCCCCCTCAAGTTCTTCTTCGCCGGAGGGACGACCAAGAGCACGGGAGAGACCACAAGCCGGGTCAGTGTCCAAGACCGGCTACGCCAGCTTGTGGAGGGCGAGGACAAGAACACCCCGCTGTCCGATGACCAGCTGGCCGAGGCCCTCGCTGCCAAGGATGGCATCCAGATCGCCCGGCGCACCGTGAGTAAATACCGGCGCGCCCTGGGAATCGGATCCTCCAGTCAACGCCGAGAGTTCTAGTCCTCACCCGGACGCCTCCCCCAGATGCGACGAGAGCCCCGCCGGTGTGTTAGCCTCGTCGTCTCCCTATCTCCTGCTCTCACCCCATGAACGCCAAAGCCACAGAACTGCGCAAGGGGATCGTCCTGCTGAAGGGCGGTCAACTGCTCCTGATCACCGACTACAGCCACTCCACTCCTGGTAACTGGCGAGCCATCATTCACGTCAAGACCCGCAACCTTGAGACGGGCCAGACAGGTTCTTTCCGACCAGCCGCGGGGGACTCCTTCGAGGTGGCCTACCTGGATCGCAAGAAGGCCCAGTACCTGTACAAAGAAAGCAACGGGGACTTCGTTTTCATGGACCAGGAGTCCTACGACCAATTTACCATCCCTGCCGAACAGGGCGAGGGCCCCATGGCCTACATCAAGGAGAGCGAAGTCGTCGAGGTTACCTTCCATGAATCCACCCCCATCAGCATCGATCTTCCACCATCCGTCGTGCTCGAAGTGACCGAATCAGAAATGGCCGTCAAGGGCAACAGCGCAACGAACGTCAAGAAAGATGCCGTGATGGAGACGGGCCTCAAGGTCAAGGTACCCCTGCACATCAAGGTCGGCGAGCAGATCAAGATCAAGACGGACAACGCCGAGTTCCTCGGCCGTGCCAACTGATCATTGCTTCGGCACCACGCCGTAGCAGGCGTCAGCGATAACGGTAGACCTCCACGTCCAGGTCTCGCCCTTCCTGCCGCACAGGGAAACGGCGCTGCAGTCGGCAACTCTCCCGCAGAAAGCCCTCGAAGGCCTCACGGGCTTTAGGCTCCCACTCCGTCAGGAAGTCAGGGCGCACGACGACCCAAACCGTCTTCTCAGTCTTCACCGCCGCACGCCAGGCCCGCGGGCGGCTGCGATCACACCAACGGATCAACTCCGGATGCCGCAGATCTGTCGCGCCCGGTACCAGGTAGAACTCCCCTACAGGCGCCTGCATGCCCAACACCAGATCCTGCTCAGCGCGCAGGGAACCCACATATTCATAGGCCTCCTTCCAACGGGGTCGCTGGCCATGCTGGGTGGTGAAGTAGAGGGCCAGGCCAGCCAGCAGCGGGGCGCAAAGCACGGCAACGACGGCCAAGCGCAGGCCCCGTCGCGAACTGAGGGGCGGCAGGGACGTAACCCAAAGGGCCAATGCACAGACAAAGGGCATGAACGACAGGCCGTACTGGGCGCTGGCACGCGCAAAGGTTCCAGCCAGAGCCAGGCATCCGACACCACAGACGACGATGCCCAAGAGGACACAGCCGCGCACGTCCCGGGAGCGCCCAATCACCAAGGCTCCGATAAGCGCAGCCACAGAGAGTGCCGGAGTCAGGTAGTACGCAGTGCTACGAACAAGGTGCAGAAGAGAGGCCAGCGGTGGGTCCTGCTTGACTTCGCTGTACTTGCGGAAGACATCCAAAGCCCACGGCAGAACGCCCAGACCCGATAGGAGCGCGAGGGCAACCAGAGACCCGACGACACGAGCGGGTAGCTGCGCAGCCCCCCGCGGGCCGAAGCCCTCCCCGGAAGGCTCCCACTTCTTGAGCAGCAGCCAAGCCAGGGCGGGGCCGAAGGCCAGCGCAACGCCGACGATCACGGCCTGAAGTTGCAAGAAAGCTCCCAATGCAGCCACGCCAAGGCCCAAGCAGGCGGTCGGAATGGAGTCCCTCAAGAGCCCGCGCAGAACGAACCCCGTGCCGAGCAGCGAGGTCAACTGCACCATGGTGTAGAAGCGCGCGGTCTGGGACCAATAAACCTCCCACGGGCTCAGGGCCACGAGCAGAGCCACGAGGGCCGCCCGCCGCCCCCCGATCCAGGGCTGCAGCGCCCACCAGGCCGCTGGAATGCCCAGCCACCCGGCGAGAGCCGGGAGCAGGCGAAGGGAGAACTCACTGGGCCCCTGGCCCAGAAGCTCCACGGTCCAGCGCACGAGGGCGTAGCCGGGCCAGTTGTAGTTATCTCCGTGGTGAGCGTCGGCCCAAGTCAGGGCCTCGTCAAGCCACAGGCTCCACGAGCCCAGGTCCAAGAAGCGGATCAAGCCCAGGAGGCAGGCGAGCCCGAGCCACAGGCAAGCCTCTCGCCCCCCCTGAGTCGGAGGAGCCAGGGGCTCTGGGGCGTCCTGGGTGGGCTGCTGGGGAGGGCCGGGAGGCATGGCTCAAGCGGGAGGCGCGGATATCCGAACAATCCCAGGGTAGTTGTCGTCCGAACCAACCGAATCCCGTACTTGCCTTGGCCCTTTTCAGCCCGGAGAATCCCAACATGCGAGCTTGGACATGCGGGCTACTAGCCCTACTAACATCCTGTGCGGCAAATCAGCCCATGCACTTCTCCAGTGCCCCGGCTGGTGCCGCCATTCTTGTCGATGGGGAGGACTCGGGCTTCGTCACCCCCGCCCTACTCGACCTTCCCGATCCCGAGGACAGCCGAATCGAATTCGTCCTTGAGGGGTACCAGACCGCGGTCCGTCAACTGGATGACGAACGCCAGGGCGAGCTGGTGTTCTGGAGCGAGGCAACCACCTCTCCCAGAAAATGGAACTTCCCCCTCTTCCTGCCCTACACCGATTTCTTCTTTTTCTACAAGCGCGCCAGCGCCTCCCGCTTGGAGCAGCAGGTCAGAGGTCGGATATTTGTACGCCTCCGGCGTAGTAGCGACCAGCAGTGAACCGCGCGGTGTTCCTCGATCGGGACGGGACCCTCAACCGCGAGGTGGACTTTCTCACTGACCCCGCACAGCTGGAACTACTTCCGGGGGTCGCTGACGGTCTGTCCCGCCTCGCCAGAGATCAGTGGCTGCTCTGTGTCGTTACCAACCAGAGTGGGGTAGCGCGCGGACTTGTGAGCGAGACTTCCCTGGCTGAGATCCATGACCACCTCAGGGAGTTACTCGCCCACGAGGGAGCGCACCTGGATTGGATAGGCCATTGCCCCCATCACCCAGACCACGGCCCTGCAGACCTGCGTCGAGTGTGCGACTGCCGCAAACCCGAGCCCGGCCTCATACAAAGAGCCGCGGCGGAGCTGAACATCGACCTGGCCCGCTCGTGGATGGTGGGCGACAGTGCGCGAGACCTTGAGGCGGGTCGGGCGGCCGGGTGTCACAGCATCCTGGTAGGCACCGGCAACGGAACGAGAACCCTTGAGGCCATGGAGACGAACGAACAGGAGTCGCTCTTGGCAACACCGGACTTCAAGGGAGCGGTGGACCTGATCCTCAAGGACCCGATCCAGCCGGAGCGGGCCTAACTGTTGTTATTGCGTTTCACCCGCCGGAACGGGTGCACGAAATTGGCCAGAGACTGGGGGCTTCGGGACTGCACCCACACGCGTCCGCGACCGCTGAAGCGCAGCAGCAGCTGATCACCAAAGAGGAAGGAGCGGATCTTGCGAGCCCGGGTCAAGCTGTATTGAAGGCTGGGCTCCCACGCCACCGCGTAGCCGTTGTCGATGACGTACTCGCCATCCACGTCGACGCACTGGATGTCGCCGTAGGCGTGAAAGAAGAGGGTCCCGGTTCCGCTGCACTTCAGGATGAACAGGCCCTGATTGAAGAGCCCTTTGAGGCCGTCCCACTTGCTGTCGCAGACAACGGACCCCGTAGAGGCCAGGAAGGCTCCGCGCTCCAGGTACAACTCCTGGCCGGTCATGGGGTACTCCACCAGATCCCCCGCTGAACCCGGGGCGAGAGCCAACTCGCATCCGTCCCCGGCGGCGATGTACTCGTTCTGGAAGAAGCTCTCGCCCGCCAAGAGCTTGCGCTTCAAACCCTGAAGCACGCCACCGCGGGTCGAAGTCTTGACCTCAAGCGGGCCCGCCATCCAGGCCATGGCACCTGAGTCGCTCAGGATCTTATCGCCGGTGTCCATGGAGAGGTTCAGCAAGCTGTAGCTCGGCCGGTGTTCAATTGCGTATTGCATGGGAAGGATCTACCCCTGCCTGGGGGGCAGGCGCCGCCCGAGCATGGCGCCGAATTCGCGGGGGTTGTGGGACTGCACAAGCAAACGCCCTTGGCCTTTGAAGCGCAGGACGAAACCTTCGCCCGCTAGAAATGAGGTGAGCCAGGACCCGCCGGTCTTGGTGAGTGTGTAAGACAGGCTGGACTCGAAGGCCACTACGTGCCCGGTATCCACCACGAGCTCGCCATCCACCGGCACCTCCGAGATGCTGCCATAGGCCCCCACCAGCAGGGGACCGGTACCCGAGACCTCCATGAAGAAGAGGTTCTCGCCGCTGAACATGCCCTTCATTCCCTGGAAGCGCGGCGTCAGGTCCAGGTGGCCATCACAGCCCAGGAAGCTGCCCCCGGCGCACAGCCACGGCTGGCTGCTCTCCACATCCACCTGGGCCACGTGCCCCTGCAGGGTGGGCGCCACCCCGACCTCGCCGCCACCACCACCGGTGGTCTGGTAGGTGGAGAGGAAGAACGTGTCGCCGCCTGCCAGACGCTTCAGTCCGGCCAGCAATCCACCCCCGCGGGAGATGGTGGTCACGTCGTTGTCCACGTTGCTCGACGCGCGAAACATGGCTCCCGAGTCGGACTTGAATTGATCTCCGGGCTCAAGATGGACAAGAGCCGAGTGAAAGGCACCGTTGGGCTGCAGGGTGATATCCATTTTCTAGCCGCGCAGGAATGGGGTCAGCCAACCGGCGGTGGCAGGTAGGTTGCGAGTCTGTACCCATAGGCGGCCGGTGCCTTGGAAGTCCATAGTCAGCCCCTCACCTGAGAACAGGGTGCTCTTGAGCCCCCCCATCCCAGCGATGGAGTAGTTCAGGGTGGGCTCCCAGGCCACGACGTGCCCCGTGTCCACTCGCAGGGAACCATTCACCTGCTTTTCGATGACGGCCCCGTAGGCGTTAAAGAACAGTTCGCCCGTTCCGATGGCGCGCATGACAAATGCGCCCTCCCCACTGAAAAGGGCACGCAACCCTCCGAAGCGGGTCTTCAACTCGATCCCTGAGGTGCAGGCCAGGAAGCTGCCCGCGGTGAGAACCAGTTCCGAATTATCCAGGTGCTCATGCAGAACCGTACCAGGGAGGCCCGGTGACAGGCTCAAGTGGCCGCCCTGCGGACCGCCGTACTCGCCAATGAAGAAGGACTCTCCGCCGAAGATCTTGCGCGCTAGCCCCGCCAAAATCCCGCCCATCAGATGGGTGCGCAACTCCAGAGCCGGGGACATCCGGCTCATGGCTCCGCTCTCCACGTGGATCTTCTCGCCAGGCTCTAGGTCCATGGAGAGTTCGCCGTAGTCGGGATTGCCCAGAACGTCCAGTTGCATAAGCTGGAGCCTAGCTGCACACCGCCCTCAAGTCCAGAATGGCATGTTCGGGAGCCGCCCCCATCTCTAGGGCAAGAAGCGGGACAGTGGTCTGGAAAGTAGGCGCGTTACCCCCCGGGGCAGGTGCCGCCAAGCGCTCTGAACTAGGTGCAGCTTGGGGTTGGAGGGATTCAGGCTAGGCAGCCCACCATCGCGCACGAGGTGAAAGCTGTAGTTCAGATCATGGGGTTCGAACCCCTGATGGGCCTTGAACTGAAAGGCTCCGGAGTCCTTACGGCTACGACCGAAGTCGAAGCGCTTGAAGCCCTGCTCCACAGCCCACTCCTGGAGGGCGAGATACATAAAATTACTGGCCGAGAGTTCGCGGTCTGCACCCGGAGCCGACCCGGAATAGTAGGCCAGGAAATCGCCGCCGTGGTGGAATGCCATGACCGCGGAGACCACGTTGCCCTGGTGTTCAATGACGTGCACGCTGACCCTGCCCGCGCACTCCTCGAGGATGGCACGGAAAAATTGGATGGGCAGTGAGGGCGATCCGAGGCTGTGCTTGTTGGCGTGGAACAAGCGGACGAACGGCTCGAGGTAGTGCTCTCCAACTCGGTGAACGAGCCCGTGCCGTTCACGCGCCTTGCGAGCCTCCGCACGCGCCTTCTTGGGCATGCCCGCCAGCACCGCATTCGGCTCCCTGGGCAGCTCCTTGATGAACGTGGCGTGCAGGCCAGACTTGGGCCAACCCAGGCCCGGATCATCCATGCAACGAAGCTCCAAGTGCCCCACGCGCTCCTCATCCGCCTGAGCCCGCGCGAGCTCCGCCAGGGCACCCTCCACCTCCGAGTCCAGCCCCAGCCCGCCCCCGTAGACGGCGTACGGCATGGAGATCAGACGTACGCGACCCTTCAGGCCACGGCACGCCATCAGGGGCAGGACACCCACCAACTCGTCCCCGCGATGGGCCAGGATGTCGCGACCGGTGTGCCCCATGACACGCTCGACGGCTCGCCGCCAGCCCGCCAGATGAAAGAAAGTGCCAGCAGAATGACCCAGGACGAACGCATCCCGGGCGGCATCGTCAAGAGCCGTGCCCGCGCGCACCCTGAGAGGGAGCTGACTCATTCGTCAATGTTCTCGATGCGATACTCGCGGACGTTTCTGGCCTGGGTGAAGATCACGATCTCCCCCACCAGGCCGAAGCCCACAATCTGAACCCCGAGCACAAAACCCAACACGCCAAGCAAGAACAGGGGGCGCTGATACAGGCCCTGCATGTCGTCAAAATAGATCCACAGCGCCACCTGAACGATGGCGGTAATTCCTCCGCCCAACATCGCAAGCCCACCGAGCGCTCCGAAAAACCGTAAGGGCTTGTGGGTGAACTTGGTCAGGAACACGACGCCCAAAATGTCCAGGGATCGGCGCAGGTACACTCCCGGGCCGTGCCACCCCACACCACCCGCTATCTCTGCCACGTGGCGCACGCGAACCTCGTCCACCCTGAAACCGCGGTGATGCGCGATGGCCGGCAGGTACCGATACATGGTCCCGTAGATCGTCATCTGCTCAAGCACCTCACGGCGCATCAAACGCAGAGTGCAGTTCACGTCGTGGAATCTCGTACCCACTAAGCGGCGCAAGAACGCATTGAACACGCTCGACTGTAGACGGTTCAGCCACGCGTCCACCCGCGGAGAGCGCCAACTCGTTACAAAATCAGCACCATCATCCGCGCGTTCGAAGAGATTCGCGAGCGAGGACGGATCCACTTGGATGTACTGGGGGGAGGTAAGAATCCAACGCCCGCGAGCGTGATGGAATGCACTTGACAGGCAGACGGCCTCGCCAAACGACTTGTGCAACTGGATCGTACGCACCTGCTGCTGGGAGCTGCTCTGGAGAGCCAGACCCTCCTCCCAGCAGGAGCCCGATACACCGCTGTAGACGAGAATGGCCTCCCACGTGCGCCCCAGCGCCTCCATGGCATTTCCCAACCCCTCTATCACGGCGCCCACCTCAGCCTTATCGCTGAGAATCGGCACGATCAGGGTCACCTCGGGCTCTTCGCCAACCAATTCGGGCGGTGAAGCAACCATTAGCGCGCGCCTCCCTTCGGCCGACCGTGACGCTCTAGGGGGGCGAACACGCGGCCACCGTGCAGGTCACTGACCTTCACCACCAGCTCAGCCAGGAGCCCGAGCATCAAGAAGAACGCGCCAGCCATGATCGTCAGGATGTAGATCAGAAGGGTCGCCTGCCCCCAGTTGCTGGCGAAGGTCACCTGCCCCACCTGCATGCCTGTCCGCACCGCGAAGATCAACGCAAGGGCCAGGAAAGGCAAAGATAACAGGCCAAAATACTGCAAGGGAGATCGCGAGAAAGAGGAGACCATCTTGACGGACAGCAAGTCCAGCAAGACCCGCATGGCGCGTGAGAGGCCGTACTTGCTCTGTCCGTAGAGTCGCGGTCGATGGTGGACGACCATCTCGTCTAGGCGCGCACCACTTGCTTGGGCCAAGACCGGCAGAAAGCGATGCTGCTCGGCGTAGATGGGCAGGTTCGTGACAAGCTCACGACGGAATGCCTTGAGTGTGCAGCCCGTGTCGTGGACCTTGGCCCCCGTCACGAGAACGATGAGCTTGTTGGCCAGGATGGAGGGCAGGCGCCGCAAGAGGAACCCATCCTGGCGATTCTTGCGCCAACCGACGACCAGATCGCTGCCCCGTTCCAGGCGTTCGATCAGGGCGGGGATGTCCCGCGGGTCATTCTGCAGATCTCCGTCCAGGGTCACTACGATGGCGCCCCGACTCACCTCGAATCCGGCGGCCATGGCAGGGCTCTGTCCGTAGTTGCGCGCCAGGCGCACAACTCGAACTCGCGGGTCAGACTGGCGAATGTGGGTAAGCACCGCGTAGCTATGATCGCTCGAGCGATCGTCTACGTAGACTACCTCGAAGTTCGGAATTCGGTCCGCGCCCGCGCCCTCCAAAGCCTCCACGATCTCCCCATGCAGGAGATCGAGGCTCTGCTCCTCATTGTAGACCGGCACCACGACCGACACGGCCACGGGGGGCTCGGCCTCGGCGGGAGCAGATGCGGGGAAGGGACACATGGAGGGGATTCTGGGCGGGGATTGGAAGCGTGGCTAGGGCCCTGTTGGGGGTCCATAGGCCCGTGTAGGTCCTTATTCTTTCGAGTATTGGGGACCCGGGTCTGAAGCCCCGACCTGAGGCATCGCCTTTCGCTTGGAATCACGGGCGAATCTGCCGACGCGGTCCTTGGTCGATCCCCCCCTGCCGGGCTAGGATCGGTCCATGACCGGCTCCACCCCTTCTGCCACCTGGCCCCTGATCCTGGGCCCCACGGCCCGGGCCATCCCGCTGGAGCCTCTCCTCGCTGCCCTTCAGAGCGCCAACCCGGTCACCGGCTGCGCCGCGCGCTTGCGCACGCTCGGCAACCTCGGTGAGCTGCTGGAAACCCGCGAGGCACCGTCGCTGCAGGGCCGCCTCCTCCTGGACGCCGATGGTATCCCCCACGCGGACGTGGGTCTTGTGACGCGTTTCCTCTCGCGCTTTCCCCAATGGCAACTCTGGCTGTTCGGAGAAGATGACCACCGCCAGGCAGCGCGCGCCTTGCTCGCCCTTCCCCAGACCCGTTGGTGTGGCTGGCCCTTGGACCTGGAACAGCTTCAACAGCTCCTCGCCATCGCAGATGGCGCCCCAGCATCCCCGGCAAGAGTCGCGGTCCCAGAGAGCACAAAGGAGAACCGGCCCGCGTAGATTCCGCATCAGCCATCCTCCCACGGCTCACGGACGAAACTGGAGGAGGACCTGGGCAAGATCGAGTCCATCCTCGCGGGGCATCCCCTTGGCGGCGAGTTCCCCCCCTCTCCCGAAGACTCCCCCGAGGCAACGGATGCGAGGGAGCTGATCTTGACCCACGAAGAGCTCGAGGCCTTTCAAGCTTCCATTGCAGCCAACTACCCCGCGGATGCGAGCCCCCGCGACTCTGAAGCCACCGAATCCCAGGAGCCCGGCCCCTCCAGCCCCAACTCCGTTCCACCCAGGTGGTACCGCTCACAAGTGGCCGATCTGGCCGACATCGCCCAACGGTTGGATCTTGCTCTGAACGCCCTGCGCGAGCAACATCAGGAAGCTGACGGTGGAGAGGAAACCTCCGGCGCTCTGAACGACCCGATTGAGCGACTGGGTCACGACGCCCTACGACTGGTGCAGTTCTCGCGCACCCTCGGCTATCTGGCCGCACCACCGGGACCGGGCGACGAGGTTCTGCGACTGGACACCTTGCTGCAAGAGACCATGTCGGGAATGACCGACACCGGATCGGGGCGCGCGCGCTTCCTGTTCCGAGCCGAAGGCCCCCTGGAGGTGCGCTCGGACAAGGGCCTGCTGGTGCTAGTACTGGACGCGGTCCTGGCCCTGGCGAATGGCGCTGCTGGCTCGGAGGGGGAAGTACGGGCCACAGCCGTTGAAGTGGCCGGCGAGGAGGGGCCGCCTCTGGCCGAATTGCGCATATCCTTCCCCACAGGCCCCCTCGCAGAGATCCCCGCTCCTGAGGTGCTCGAACCCTATGGACTGCGCGGCAAGTTGCCGGGATTGGGTCCCAATGCCCTGGCAGCGGCCTCACGGATTCTGGAGGGACAGGGCGGAAGTCTGCTCTATGGGGAGGGCGACGAACCGGGTCAGGCGCTCTTCGTTCTCAGTCTGCCCTGCGCCTAGGCCCCCCGGTGAGCCCTCGGGTCCCGTATGGGGACACCCGGCCCACCGCCCTTCAGAACACCCGGGTCGATTGTCGAAACAATTGGACATGTCCAGTTCTCACGACTCCCGCCCCCTCCCTCTTCGACCCCGGCCCTACCCGGCCCGACAAGATGGCCATGCGCCGTACCCGGGTACCAAGGTCCTCGTTCTCGACGCTGACCCACAGTGGGCCCGCGCCACCGCGCGCCAGATTTCGGACCTGGGGTGCGGGACACTCGCACCCGCCCTGGATGACTGCCTGCGTCACCTGGACACAGAGGCCTGGGACGTCATTGTCATTGGTCCCTCCCCCCTGCCCGATGAGATCCTGGCCCGAGTCGAGGCCGAGTCCGGCGCGTACCTCCTCGGCTGCGACGCCACGCAGGTCTCCCCCCAGCGAGTCCATGCGTACTTGAGTTCCAATCCGGACAGCACCAGCCTCAGGCACGCTCTCGGCCGAGCACTCGAGAGTTCATTGCTGACCCATGAGAACGCACGGCTCAAGCAGGCCCTAGCACACCGCCATTCCTTCGGAAGCATGCACACCAGGGACGAGGCAACGGCCGCGGCCCTGGAGGTCGCTCGCTCGGTAGCGAAGACACGCGCCAACGTACTCCTCTCCGGAGAGAGTGGCACGGGCAAGACACTCCTCGCCCGCATTCTGCATGAAAACTCGGACCGGTCCGGGGGCCCCTTCGTCACGGTCAACTGCGGCTCCCTGCCCGGCAACCTCCTGGAGAGCGAACTGTTCGGTCACCTGAAAGGGGCATTCAGTGGGGCCCATCAAGACCGCCAGGGGCGCATCGAAGCCGCCCATGGTGGCACCCTCTTCCTGGACGAGATCAACAGCGCCTCTTTGGATCTACAGGTCAAGTTGCTGAGAGTGCTCCAGGAGCGCGTACTCACCCCGGTCGGCGGCAATACGGAAGTGACCGTCGACGTCCGGTTGGTCACCGCCACGAACCAAGACCTGGGGACTGAGATCCAGGCCGGCCGCTTCCGTGAAGATCTGTTCTATAGAATCCACGTGGTCAGCATCGAGATGCCCCCTCTGCGCCGGCGCATGGGCGATCTGACGGCCCTGTGCGACCTTTTTATTGACCGATTCGCCCAGGATTACGGGAAATCTGTGCGGGGCGTCAGTGACGAATGCCTGGCCGTTCTTGCCGGTCACGACTGGCCCGGGAACATCCGCCAACTGGAGAATGCCCTGGAGCGAGGAGTTCTAATGGCCACCGAAGATGAACTCCTGCCAGAACACCTTGGAAACGAGATCCTCGAAGCCGTTGGATGGCACCCGGGCCAACCCTCCCCGGGCAGTCTGTCCGCCGGGCTGGCCCAGCTGGACCAACTCCCCTCCCTACGAGAAGCCCTGGAAGACCCCGAAATGGCAATCATCACCCGAGCCTTGGAGATCTGCAGCGGCAACCGCAAGGACGTTGCCGCCATGCTGGACATCAACCGCTCAACCCTTTTTAACAAGATGCGCAAGTACGGCCTGATGGACCTGCGCTTCCAGTAGCCCCACCCACCCCCATTCCATGAAGTGGACAACGGCCACCCTTGCCCTGTTCTCAGTAGGCACCCTGCTCTTGACAGGGAAGGTCCTGCTGCGCCCCAACCGCGCCACCCCCGCAGAGATCCTGGACAGTGTCCGGGCTGCACGCGAGCAGGGAATCACGGACGCAGCACTGTTACTGCGAGATCTTGATCGCGCGGTACACGATAGTGCCGCCAACGGCCCCGCGCCCGCCGACCCCGACCTGGCCGCTCAGCTGCTCAAGTGCAGGGCAGAGCTGCATGCACACTTAGGCGACTACAGGGCTGCGATGGAGAACCTCAACACGGCTCTCAAGCTGAACACGGACAGGGAGGCCGCTCTCTCCCACCTCAAGATCGGGTACCAAGCAGAGGACGGTGATCCGGCCGGGGCGCTTCAGGCTGCGTTAGTGCTGCGTGAGCGCTTCCCTGACTTCCATGCCGCCCACGCCCTCGCCGGCACACTGGCAAGCCAGGAGGCAACGGCTGCGCTTCAGCAAGCCGTGAAGAAGACCGACGAGACTCTACTCCACGAAGATTTCGAGACTGCACGGCCTCTGCTCATGGCCATCGCCGCCCGAGCTGAGGGCGTTGATACCGAGCGCGGCAGGCAAGCCACGCTTCTGAGGCGGCTCTTCATGCCCAAGTACCGATTGGAGTTGCAGCAGGTCCTCGCGCTACTCAGCGAAGCCAGCCGCTTGAACGCGGCGGCACGCAAGAGCCTCGCCCACTCCGTTGAGGATGAAGGCGACGCCGCTGCAAGGACTCTCCTAATTGAGCTCTACATGGCCGCGGGGCAGAACGAACTCGCAGCCGAGCTCGGTAGCACCCTGCTGCTCCAGCCCCCTTCCAGCGACTCGGAGGCCATATTCCGCTTGACCTTCCAGAGCCTAGTGCGGCTTGGCCAGGACTCTCGGGCATTGACCCTGGTGCGGGACCTTGACTGGGCCAAGATGCGCCCCGGGGCCGAACTCTGCTTGGAAGTAGGCACGGTCTTGTTCGAGCGTCACGCATGGGCCCAGCTGAGCCCGGTCTCAGCCCGGCTCACGGCCCTCCAGGATCGCTCCACCATTCGCGCAGCGCGTTTCTTTGACGGCTTCGCCTATTCGGCGCAGCAGAAGTGGCCGCAGGCTGCAAAATCCCTGGTCGAGTTCATTCAATCCGACAAGGGTGTAAATTCTGTCCCCTTCGCAAAACCACGCGCCAATCTGCAGCTCGCGCATGTCTACAGGCAGCTCGTCGAGTCCACAGAAGGCAAGGACTCACCCCGCAACTCGCGCGAAAGTGCCAGATGGCACCAACTGGAATTCGAGCATCTCGGTTCAGCGCTTGGCAAGTCTGTTCTTGCCGACAACCCGGGGTGGCTTGAGAAGATTGACGCGGCAGAGTTCATGCGGTTCAAGGACCTGGGTCTCGCGCAGAAGAACGCGGGGTATCGCAAATCCGAGGAGTACATCGCCCGCGCACTGTCCAACGACCCCCAGCGGACCCAGGAGTGGATGGAGGAGTGGGGTCAAATCGGCCTGAAAGCCCTGACCCGTGCGGGGTACAACCTACCGGACCTCCTGGCATCCCTGCGATCCCAGGGGCGCTCCATGCCCACCGTAGACGTCGGCCCCTGGACACTCCTGAAGGTTGCAGAATCGCACTTGAGTAGACAGAACCCCACGGCGGCCATGACGGTTGCCCGCGAGCTACTCCAGGAGTACCCCCACCTCCTACCCGCCCTGGACGTCCTCATTCGCAGCAAGCTGGTGCGAGGATCGAGGGATGAGGTGCTGAACACGATCCTGCTGCGCATCCAGCTCATCGGAGGGGACGCCACCTCAGCTGAATTCCTGGAGCGGATCGGGTCGGCGGGACTCCCCTCCATCCAGCGCAAGCGCCTCGTATTGCAAGATCCCTCCAACCAAGGTCGCCTGGAGGTCGCGCGCCACCTTCTGCAAGCGGGGCAGCCAGAGCGCGCATTGGTCGCACTCACGCCCCAGGTGCGACCCAATCCCGTCGAAGGAGAGGACCCTGTCCGCGAAGTCCTCCCCTCCACCCTGCAGCTTCTCAATGCCAGGGCGCTGGGAGCCCTCGGCCGCTACGAGGAGGCGTCCGCAGTTTGGACCGGCTTACTAGACAACCCCGTACTGGGTCCCGAAGCACTGGTCTTCCTTGTTGAGGCCCAACTCGGTTCAGGCCAGGCAGCGGCCCTTGAGCCCATGGTCACGCTTCTCCTAGATGCCATGGCCGAGCTCACCCCCGATGGCCGCGCCGCCGCCCTCAGTGTGGCCGATCACCTGCTGGCAGGCGGCCAGCCGGCTCTGGCCGAGCGCCTGCTGAATGGCATGGACTCCGTCACGAACCTGCGCGGTGGTGACGTACTTGAGCGATTGGCCCTGGCGGCCGCGCAACGGGGCGACACCCAGGCCCTGGAGTTAATCCTCGAACGCGCTGAAGCATTCCTGGCCAACGGCGGCGCAGAGATGATCCGTCTCCTGTACGCCATCGAGAACCGCCTCTGGCCCCAGCTCCCCACTCTCGTGGCCGCTCTGCGCGCCAGCCAATACGAGCCCAGCGCGCTGACGCGCACGATCATGTACCTCCTCGAAGAGCGCCTAGAAGCTGGCCACGAACAGGTACGCTCGGCTGCCAGGACGCACCCCCAATCGGGTCTTTGGGCCATTGCCCAAGGCGCCGCCCAGTCCCTGATGGACTCCAAGGTCTCGGTCTCCGACCTCATGGGGAAGACGGCCAACGCCGACCTGGCCCTGTTCCTGCGCGGCACCGAAGGGGCACGGCAAGACCCCCGTGCCACACTCGGACTCCTGCTGGCCATCGAGCGAGAGGGGTGGGCGACCTGGGCCCTCCCGCGCCTGTTGGAGATGGGACAGAAAGGCGCTGGAGAGCTCTGGCCCACCTACCTGGGTGCGCGGGCGCACGATTCTCTGGGGCAGACGGAGCAAGCCCAGAATCTCTACAGGTTCCTCACCGACACCTATCCGAACTTCGCCCCCGGTTGGATTGGACTTGAAGAGCACCAGCTAGCAATAACCCACTCCCCCATCTCCGACGAAGTCCTGGCGGTCCGCGCGAAGCGCGCGCGCGTCATGGGCAAGCGGGATGGCGGCGATAGCCTTGAGGCAGCCCTGAACGAAGCGGGCCGCCTACACCTGGACGGCAAGGACAAGCAGGCGGCAAGAACACTCACCATCGCCCTGGCCCAGGGTGGCGAGAACATGAGCGATGCGCGCACGTTCCTGGCCCGCCTCCACCTAAACCTGGGTTCCTATTCCAAGGCTGCCAGCGAGTACGCGCTTGCCCTGACCTCCATGCCCTCCGATCCGGGACACCCTCTCCTGCAGGAGTACCTGAGCACTCTCCTGCTCGCCACCAAGGAGGGTCTGGCCGAAGAGGATCGAGTCGACCTCGCAAGCCTGGAAGTTCTGCTCAAGGTGCAGGCTGAGCACTTTCCGACCGACCCCCTGGTCCCCTTGCACCAGGCTCGCCTGGGATTGCGTCTGGAGAGTCGCAACCCCACTCTGGCGTCCGATCTGGTGAACACACTGTTCACCCAATTCCGGCAGACCACACAGCAGACTCCGCTCAATGATCTACGCGCGGGCTCCGCAGTCGATTGGGCCAGGCTCTTAACGCAGGTCCGTCCCGCTCTCGCCCAGGAGTTTCTCTCCGCCGACCTGGCAATCCACCCCGGGGATATCGACCTCTGGCACAGCTACGCCGATCTGCTCGCCGTTCGGGGCGAGTCCGAAGAAGAGCTCACCGTGCGCGAAGCCATCGTCCGAATGTGCCCCGAGGCGAGCGCCCTGCAGGACCTTGCATGGACCCTGCTACGCATGGGTGCGCCCCTTCGACGGGTGAACTCCTACCTGGTGAAGGCACAAGAAGCCGGAGGTTCTGAGTCACAGTCCATCCTCAGCGACCGGGCGAGCTTTATCCGCAGCCTCGCCAACCTCAACCGTGCTGATGGGCGAGGGATAGATCGCGGGGCCCTGCGCAACCTCGAGAAGCTGTGGGCTAAGCGCGGGAGACTCAGGACCGTGGATCTACCCGTCCTCGGACGACAGTTCGCCTTGGGCCTGCTCAAACATGGAGAGCAAGAGGATCTCGCGCAGCTACCACTGGTACTGTCGGAGTTGCGCTCCCTGCCCCAGTGTGACCCGTACACCAGAGACTTCGCCGTCGCCCTCGAAGGGCTGAGTCGGTGAACGGGCGGATCGGCGGAACCCGCGTCAACTGACCAAGCCCACTAGGTGGGCGCGCGCCTACTTCCCCAAGATCTCCCGCATCGTCCCAAACCGAAAGGTCTCGAGCAGCTTCTCCAAGCGGGGCAAGCTCCGGTCGAGGTTGAGGTAATGCCTCCAGGCCTTGAAGAGCGGGGCAGGGACCCGAGGTTGCTCCGGATCAAATTCCCAGGGGTGCAGATAGATCGCGCCGGGCCTTCCCAGCCGCGCCACGGCTGCCCGATGCAACCATCCGGGTAGCAGGCGAAAATAGCCCCCGCCCCCCACCGGCCAGTTCCGCCCCATGGATCGAAACGTCGCCACCGGAAACTCCGTCACCGGTCCCGCGGGAGTTTCCACAATCGAAATGCCAGGCTCAAACTCCGGCATCCCATACACCGGGTGGCGAACCGGATGAATACTGGAGTCATAGGCGTACCCGCGTGCAGCCAAGGCCTCCATGGCCCAGAAGGTGTCCTGCGTGAGAGTAAACGTGGAGGCGCGGAATCCCACGGGGCGTGGCACACCGGCGGCCACGATCGCTTCCTCCGCTCGGGCCAGATGGTCATCCATTCCATCCGGCCCCACCTCCCATAGAAAGCGATGGTCGTAGCCGTGGCTGGCGACCTCATGGCCCAGCTCGTGACAGCGGAGAACGAGATCCGGGCGACGCTCGGCCACCCAGCCAAGAAAGAAGAACGTCGCTCGCGCATCGTGACGGCCAAGAACCTCCAGGATGCGGTCCATTCCAACATCAAGGCGGCTGGGAACGCTGTCCCAGGTCTCCATGGGAAAGCGCTCTCTCAGGTTGGCCACGTGGAAGTACTCCTCCACATCAAAGGACAGAGCGTGTTGCGCCCGAGCACTCATGCCAGACCCTCGACTGCCGCCAGGACGCGACGTACGTTTCCCCGCCAGGTCAAATCGCGCTCCACCAGTGTCGCACGAGCGCGCTCCCCCATCCTCTGGCGTAGGTCCGCATCTCCCACGAGAGTAGCGAGAGCCGCGCACAGGCCGTCGGAGTCCCCAGGCTCGAATAGAAGCGCCTGCTCGCCCGACGTCAGGACCTCTCGCAGGTTGGGCTGATCCGGCGCCACGCTGGGTAGGCCAGCCGCCATGTACTCGTGCAGCTTCAATGGGGACGCATAGGGGTTGATGGCGGGCACTAACCCCACGTCGAAGGCGGGCAAGAGGGCGGGAATCTCCGAGTGGGCACGCGGACCAGCAAAGTGCACGCGATCGGCAACTCCCCGCTCCTGTGCCCGGCGACGAAGCTCCTCTTCGGCCGGCCCCTCCCCGATCAACACAAGGTGTGCGTCGTTCAACTCACGGGCACCCAACCCATCCACGACCAAATCCAGCCTATGCCAAGGCCTGTAGTAGCCGACGAACCCCAGCACCGCACCCGTCACGTTCTCAAGTCCAAGCCTCTTTCGCGCGTCAATGGGGTCGGGGTTTAAGTAGGACTCGGGGTGCACTCCGTTGGGCGTCACGACCAAGCGCTCACTGGCAACACCCATCTCGCGCAACATGTCAGCCAGCACATGGGTAACCACACACACCCGGTCCGCCTCTTGAAAAGTCCAACGCTCGGTCTTTTTTGCCAAACGCGGAAAAGAGAGACCACGGGTCTTGGAGAGCTCCAGCACCATGGGTGAGTTCACCTCCAACACCATCGGAATCCCAAGCATCCTCGCCGCTGACACACCGGAGGTGTTCCCGAAGGCGTAGCGCTCGTACAGCAATTGAGCCTTGAAGCCCCCGCCCGCCTTGATCAGACGGCGCCGGGCGGGCACCGAGTAGGCGTACTCTGCGAGTTCGCGTGCGAAGCGTGGCATGCGACCCAGGGCGGACCAGGCCCCGGACCCAGCCGAGGCCGGTTCAGGATTGGAGCCGGGCCCCGTGCGCCGTACGAGAGCCTCCTCAAGGACCTCGTGCCCTTCTGCCTCGAAGGCCTCGATCAGGGCCCTGATATGAACCGCCTGACCGTCCTCCGCTTGGGTTCTATGGTGGTACAGGATCCTCAAGCTAGCCCCTCGCAAGTCTGTGCAGCACAGTCTCCAAGGTATCGGTCGAGCGCTCCCAAGTCAGGTCTTCAACCAGCGCCCGCAGAGATTTCTCATCCGGAGGCGCCGCTAACAAGGCGCCGATCCGCTGGCCCAACTCCTCGGGGTCACGCCCATCAAGGAGCATGGTCGAGTCCCCAAGCACCTCTGCGGTCCCCCCGGCGGCCGTGGCCAGCACAGGGCGCCCACAAGCCAGAGCCTCCAAGACCACGTTGGGGCGACCTTCCCGGCTAGAGGTCAGAAGAAGAAGGTCTGCTGCCCCGTAGTACACCGCCAACTCGTCGGGAAGAACCTCTCCAACGCAATCAACCCGCCCCTCCAACCCGCGCTCCTGAATCGCTCCATGCACCGCTCCCTCCAGGGGCCCGGCGCCCACGAAGAGCAATCGTGCGTCCTCAGGAGCTCCACGGTCAAACGCCTCAAGGGCCAGCAGTGGGTCCTTGCGCTCGATCAGGTGCCCCACCACAAGGACCACCCGCCCCTCCTGGGGCAACTTCAACTGCCTGCGACACTCGCTCTGGTTCTGCGGGAAGAACCGTGTGTGGTCCACCCCGTTGGGGATCAGGACCCCGCGGTGGGATGCCCCCGCGCTCCTGCCCAGGCGGTCCATCACCCGCACAAGGTCCTGGCTCACGGCCGCCCACCCCGAGGCATCCGCCAGGAACTCGCCCAGCTCGCTACCCAGGTTGGCCTCACCCGAGACCTCGAGAACGTCGCTTCCCCGCCCGTTGATAAGACACGGCAAGCCCTCCTGTCGGCACAGGGGGGCGAGAGCAGCGGCGGGCCAGGCGTAGTCACACACCATGACGTCCGGGGCATCCACCTGGCCCCACGCCGCCCGGGCAAAACGGGGAGCATTCTGGACCGGTCGCCCCGGTAGATGGAGGTAGCGTGGACGGCTCACGGCGAGCGCACCACGGACCTCAAGTGCAGGCATCATGCGGATCTCCCCCCACTCTCCACCGACTAGGGGGGGCACGTAGGGCTGTGGATGGACCACCTGAATGCGGTGGCCGCGCGCCGCCAGAGCCTGCCACCGGCGCTCGGCAAAGATCCCCCTATTCGGATGGCCCGGGCTGGGAAAGAGGGAGGTCGCGACGCAGACCCGCAGCGGTGCAGGGCTCATGCGGCGAGCCTCTTCACTCCGTGGCGCTGGCGCCAGTGCTCCAGAACGAGCAGGCTCCACAGCAGACGTGCGTGATCCCGCCGCCCCGATTGGTGCTCCTCTGCGAGGCGCTGCAACGCCCCGGGTACAAACCAGTCCTCCGGAAGCGCGCGCAAGGCCTGATCCAGCGGCCCCGCCAGGGGGCCCCTCAGCCAGCTGGCCAAGGGCGTGTCGAAACCGCGCTTGACGCCATCGAGTACTCCGGGGCTCAGGCGTGAGCGCAAGGCCTCGCGCAGTCGATGCTTGCCACGCCCCCCGAAGACCTTCTCCTGTGCGGGCAGATTGGCGAAGCGCCCAACGAAGCGGTGATCGAGTAGCGGCACGCGCACCTCGAGGGACACGGCCATGGAAGCTCGGTCGACCTTGGCCAGGATGCGGTCCGGCAGGTTGGTGTGAAAGTCCGCGTACTGCGCCCGGTACAGGGGGCAGTCCACCGTGGGCCGACGGTAGTGCTCCTCGAATGCATGGAAGGGGTCGTGGTCTCTCAACGCGTGGACCAAGTCCGGGTGGAGAAGCGCCAGGGCTTCCTCGCGCGAAGCCTGACTGACACTATTCCAGTAGGCTCGACCCGGTTCACCCCCGAGATGAGAGAGGAAGGTCTTGGCGCGCAGGGGTCGCGGTGCCCAGTCCAGCTTGGGGTAGGCGTGCCCCAGGGCACCAGCCAATGCGCGACCGCCACGACCCAAGCGGGCGCGGACACGGTTCTCAGCCAGATCGTGAACGTAGCGCCGGTACCCAGCAAAGGTCTCGTCCCCGCCGTCCCCCGACAGGGCCACCGTCACGTGCTCGCGCGCCATCTTCGAGACCAGATAGGTGGGAACCGTGGAGGGATCCGCATGGGGCTCATCAAAGAACCAGGGCAGGGTCTGTGTGGCCAGGGTGGGATCTGCCTTGAGAATCTCAGCGTGTTGAACGGCGCCCAAGGAGGCGGCGGTGGCGCGCGCCGTGTCCAGTTCATTGTGGCTACGCTCTTCGAATCCCACGCTACAGACGATGGGTGCTCGTCCCAGCGAACGGGCCATGGAATCCACGACGGCACTGGAGTCGACGCCCCCTGAGAGAAAACCGCCTAGCGGTACCTCCGACTCCAAGCGGTCGGCGACAGAAGCGTCTAAAGCAGCAAGCACCTCCTCGTGGGTGGCTGCATCTCGGAGGCCGTCCGTAGGCAGGTCCCAGAACCGCCTTAGCTCCACCCCTTGGCTCTCCGACCAGCTCAGGGTATGCCCCGGCAGGAGCCGTTGAATGCCACCCCAGGCGCTCTGGGGACCGCCCACGTAACCCTGGACAAGGTAGTCCAGAAGGGCCTCGGGCCGTGCTTCCCTGGGAACGGCTTCGCTCGCCAGGAGGGCCTTCGGCTCGCTCCCCCACAGGAAGCCCGCGGGAGTGTCCGCCCAGTAGAGGGGTTTGATTCCCAGGCAATCGCGACCCAGTAGGATCTTGGGTTCGGCCTCATCGCGCCAGTCAGCGATGCAGAACGCGTACATGCCCACCAAGTCATCCACCAGGGCCCGGCCCTTTTCACGGTAGAGGTGCAAGATTGTCTCGATATCGGAAGAGGTCCGGAACACGGCCCCCCGGCTCTCCAGGTCTGCGCGCAGCGCGCGGTGATTATAGATCTCACCGTTGCCCACCACGGCCAGGAGACCGTCCTCGGACTCGATGGGCTGCTGCCCGCCCTGTATGTCAATAATCGACAGGCGGCGGAACCCCATACCGATAGGCCCTCGCAGTAGGACGCCCTCGTCGTCCGGCCCGCGATGGACCAAGCTCGCGTTCATGCGAGCCAGACAGCTCGCATCGAGGCCTGCAGATCCCGGACGCCGGACGAAGCCCGTGTGGCCACACACGCGCGTCAACTCCCTCGCTGGGGCTGCAGGGGTGCGCGGAACCGGCTCGCCTTGTCGGGGCTCCGCCCGAATCCCCGCGAGGGGCGCAAGACAAGCTCACCACGCCGGCCCACGCGGCTTCGAGTGGGATACTTGGCTTCGTTTTCCATTTCCAAACGAGCGACGTGCCCGAAGACCATCACGATGGCCACGTAGTGGTAGATAAGGTCGAAGTGAGCACGGTTCAAGAACACGCTACCAAGAACAAACGTTCCCAGAGCCGCTTCGAACATGGTGCAGTAGGACAGGATCCAGCTGGAGTGGTATCTGCGCCTCGCCTGCTTGCGAATCGTCCAGACGTCCCAAACCGAGAGGGCAATCAGCATCAGGTAGAGGCCAAAGGCAATAGACCCGCACTCGGCCCAGATCTGCAGATAGCTGTTGTGGGCCACGATGACACCCTTCCCTGCGAGAATTTCAGGCGTTGGGTGTGGGTCGTACTCGGCGTAGTTTTGTTGGAAACGACCAAAGCCCACGCCCCAAATAGGGTTCGCCTTCACCATGCGCAGGGCTATACCCCAAGCCCGGAGTCGACTGGCAGCCGAACCCTCGGTCTCGTAATCCTTGATCGAGTAGATGCGCTCTTTGTATTCCTTTGGCGCAAGGGCCAAGACCGCGATGGCGCTTAGACCTACTAGAGTCATCCCGACCAGGCGACGATGGGAGCGCCAAACGAGAATGGCCATGCAGAATGCCATCGCCACGGTCCCGCCCCTTGAGCGCGTCAGCACCACGGCGATCATGGTCAGTGGGATCATCAGCATGACCCCCTTGCTGAGGATGGCGCGCTTCTCGGAGGTCCCTAGGTGCAGTAGCAGCGGAATCGACATGGCGAGAGCCAAGGCGAAGTCATTGTTGTCCTCGATCATGCCGCCGGGACCGCGCTTGATGTACACGTCGCCCAACTTGATGATCCCGGCCACTCCAGCCTTCACTCCGTAAAAGGCGAAGCACATAGCAATCACCCAGATCAATATTCGCAACTGCTCACGAGTGCGCACCACGGCGGTGGTGAAGATCGCAATCCCCATGATCTTGACGTAGTCCACGAAGCGACTCACGTCTGCTGCTTCTCGCCCCTCCGCCAGGAGCAGGTGCCCCGTGCCCACCACCACCACCAAGAGCACCATGATCATGGTGCGCCAGTTGACCATGGGCGGAGTCTTCTCCTTTGACAGCAGGTAGCCCCCAAATGTCATGATCGCAATGTAGAACGACCAGCGCATATCCCGTGCAAAACCCCAGGCCAGGTCCTGCAGGCGCATGTAAGCCAGCACCGAGAAGAACAAGAGGCCCACGAAGGGCTTCTTGAAGCTCAGGGGCATAGCCACCAGGCAGATCAGCGTGACGAGGATGTCGCGCATGGGCGGGACTCAGTTGGAGCGTCGAGCGCTACTCAAAGGCTCGGCGAAAACTCTCGAGGGACATGCGCAGGTCATCCGACAGGAGACTTTGATTGACCTCCCAGGCATAGGTGATAAAGCCCAGAGTCCCTATCAGGAGGCAAGTGCAACCCCCGATCAGAATGCGGGCCAAGTTTGCCCGACGCCGCTCACGCGACGTCACGATGGTGTTGACCGTTCCAAGAACCGGCACAACCATCACGCGTGTAATGTCATTCACCGTGCGGAAGCAATTGCGACCGTATTCAGCCAGGAAGGCCCCTCCGAGGCCCAACGCCAGCCCCAAGACGGCGCTGCCCAAGATGATCAGCGGCACACTGGGCTCCGTTGGGCGAGTGGGAAGCTCAGCCTGGCGGAGAAGGTTAAAGGGATTGCCCGCGGCGCTCTTCATCTCCGTCCATTCCACCTCCATGCGCGTGAACTCATTCTCGGCCTGGGTCAGGTTACCGTTGAGGCGCACGCGCTCAGCCTGCAGGTCGTGCAGCTCCTGGTAGACGGTCTGCAATTCTCGCGTGCGGGCTTCCGTATTGTGCAGGCTCGAGTCCAAAGTCTCGATCTTCGCGACCAGACGCACCACATCTTTCTCGGCCAGCCGCAGTACTTCCCCCGCGTTGAGTTTTGCCTGGTTCTGTTGCATCTCTGGAGGCGCAACACTGCCTGACAGCGCACCCGTCAAGAGGGCCAACTCTTCCTTGTAGCCGTTGATGCGGTCCTGGATCTGAACGAATTTGGAGTGCCCCGGCCGATACCCTTGAGTTGTCAGTAGTAGCTGATCGTCCTGCACGAGGCCTTGCAGCTTCTGGATGCGGGCCTGATAGGTCTGGCCCGCGGCGGTAGACTGAAAGGGAACCATGTCCTCCATCTTGGAGTAGGCCTCCTCCAACTCAGCCGCTTGCTCCCCGCGGTGGATGAGCTGCTTGGCAACATCCGCGCGCTCGTCCCGCAAGGAGAGCAACTGGTCAAACTCAGGTGCCAGGGGCCGCTCGCCCCATGCCGTGGTATCCCAGGGCGGAATGCTGTACTGCTTGTGTTTCGTCGAGACCTCCGCCGAGATCTGGGCTAGGCGATCCTGCATCTGGCCACGCCGTTCTCGCAACTTCTCATAGGCACCCTCTGTGGCCTTCCGACTTGCCTCCAGGACCTCCTCGCGCCAGAGGCGACTTATCTCACTGGTGAACCTCAGAGCCTTGACGGGGTCAGTGTGCGCGAAGGAGATCGTGACGATCTGCTCCTTGACCGATGCGCCCAGGACCGGAGAGTTCACCGAAAGGTTGTCGATCGTACGCTCGAGAAACTCCTCCTTCTCGACCTTGGTCAACGCAGCCCAGGGCCAGCGAAGCGACTCGATCACAGCCTTGACCCGCTTGGGAGCGCGGATCACATGCGAGGCCACCTGCCCACCCGTAGATCCGACTTGCTGGCGACCCTGCCCCCCCACGTCCCGCACCATGACGGCTTCCCGAGACACATACTTCTTGGGCACGAGGAATGCGAAGCTCGTCCCCAGCGCCAGGCACAGGCTCAGGGGAACAAGCAGCCACCCGATGCGCTTGCGCACAACGCGTACGACGTCTTCAATTTGGCTGGTGGACTCGACTTCAACAGGCATGAATCAAATTGCTCCTAGAAGCCCCCAAATAGACCGCCGCCACCAATTCCTGCCCCGCGGCCGCGGCCGCGACCTCGGCCACGACCTCGACCGAAACCGAAGATCGGCCCGAGGGCGCCACGGAGAAGTTGTTGGACGGGAAACAAGAGATCGTCAATGAAGTACGCAAACTCCGCCAGCATTGTGGCTGGCACATAGATGATATCGTACTCCTGTACCTGAATATTGAACGTCATATCCGCTCGATCGAGCATGTCGTTGATATTCACTGTGAACACAATAGGATCGATCGGATCGGGGCGCATCAGGCGCACGCGCCCAAGGTTTGCGCTGTTGTCCGCTGGGCCGGCCTTCATGACAGCCTCAAAGATCGTCAGGTCACCGGGGTGCTTAACCTCGCCTTCCTTACCCACCTCGCCGAAGATGAAGTACTTCTTGCCCTGAGTCTTGATCTGGACAACGATGTCCGTGTGTTCGTAGTAGACGCTGTACCGCTCCTGCAGGACAGTCTCGATATCCGAGCGTGTGAAGCCCGCCACGTGTACGATGCCGACTTCAGGCATCAGGATCGTGCCGTCGATATCCACCTTCTGGGTGCCCGAGATCTCGCCGGGGTGCAAGACGTCTTGATACTGAACGGCGTCCCCCACCGTGGCGTAGTTCTCCTCCTCGGCGTTGCCGTAGTACTTCTTCCCGAACCCGTAGTGGTTCAGGTACTGCAGAGCCCGCTTATTGGGCGCGGTCTGGCAGGCGCCCAAGAGAACGAGGAGGGCCAGGAGGCCGATGGAGCGGAGGCTGGGCATGGGGAATGGGTGCGGGGAGGGTGGGGTCCGTGACTTAGGTATCGGCAGGGGAACCCCAGAGGTTGACCCCTGCAATGCAGGCTTCTGGAGTGCCCGCTCAAATCGGGTGGACCGGTGCGATGTCCCGGCCCTTGCTTGAGATGACTTTGGGGTGCCGGGAGCCCATTTGCCAGCCTGGAGAGCACTCTCGGGACCGAAAAGGAGTCCGGGGCGGCACACACCCCCCCCTAGGCCAGAGAGGCCCTCTGGGCCATTCAGGCCCGGGAGGCTCCGTATTGGGTGTCGTAATAGGCCCGATAGGCCCCCTCACGGACGCGCGCCAGCCAGGCATCGTTCTCCCGATACCAGGCGATGGTCTTGGGGAGGGCTTCCTCGAAGGTGAATCGAGGGGTCCAGCCCAGCTCGCGCTCGATTTTGCCCGCGTCAATGGCATAGCGCCGGTCATGGCCAGGGCGATCCGTCACGTATTCGATCAGGCTCTCGGGCTTACCGAGAGCTTCAAGAATGGCACGCACGATCTCCAGGTTCGGATACTCGTTGTGGCCGCCAATATTGTAGACCTCGCCAAACCTACCACCTTCGAGGACGGCCAGAATGGCCTCACAGTGGTCCTGGACGTAGAGCCAGTCCCGCACCTGCATCCCATCACCGTACACGGGCAGGGAACGATCCTCCCTGGCGTTGGCAATCATTAGCGGAATCAACTTCTCCGGAAACTGAAACGGCCCATAGTTGTTGGAGCAGCGAGTGATAAGCGCGGGGAACCCATGGGTCTCTCGAGCAGCCCGCACCAACAGATCACTGCTTGCCTTGGACGCGCTGTAGGGCGAGTTGGGAGCTAGGGGGGTGTCCTCTGTGAAGAACCCACTGCGGCCCAGAGTACCGTAGACCTCGTCGGTCGAGACGTGCAGAAAACGCTCCACCCCTCGCTCTCGCGCCACGTCAAGTAACACCTGGGTCCCCATCACGTTACTGCGCACAAAGGGCTGCCCCGACTGAATCGAACGGTCAACGTGGCTCTCAGCGGCAAAGTGCACCACGCAGACGCTTCCCTTTCCAGCGGCGTCGAAAGCCTGCTCCACGTCGTCCTGTACAGCCACGTCCCCACGCACGAAGGTGTAGCCTCCCCGGTCCTCAATCGCGGTCAGATTCTCCAGGTTCCCGGCATACGTCAAGGCATCGAAGTTGACGACCTTCCAATCGGGTCTCTGCTCGGCCAGCATCAAGATGAAGTTGCTCCCGATGAAGCCCGCGCCGCCCGTAACGATCAAGGTGTCGCTCATTGGTCTTCGTTTCCCAAGTAGGTCTTCAGGGCATCCTGCCAGTGAGCCAGGGGGCGGCCGCGCAAGGCAGCCAGGCGACCACAGTTCAGAACGCTATAGGCCGGGCGCGGCGCCGGACGCGGGAAAGCCTCGCTCGTGCAGGGCTCTACTTGCACGCCTTCCACTCCGGCGTACTCCAGGGTGGCACAGGCCACGTCGAACCAGCTAGCCTGCCCTTCGCAAGCGGCGTGCAGTATGCCCACCAGAGGTGCGTTAAGGACGTCCCACAGGGCCGGAGCCAGCTCCAGGGTGGATGTGGGCGAGCCCACCTGGTCCTGCACAACCTTGAGTTCGTCCCGCTCCGCCGCCAGACGCAGCATGGTGCCGGGGAAGTGGTTTCCCCGGGGACCGTACAGCCACTGGGTACGGACGATGCGGGTGCCTCCGGGATGTGCTGCCATGGCGGCCTGCTCGCCGGCCAACTTGGTTCGGCCGTAAACTCCCAGGGGGGAGGTTGGCTCGTCTTCGCGGTAAGGCTCCGATGCGCTCCCGTCAAAGACGAAATCCGTGGACACCACGAGGAGGGCCGCGCCTTCCAGGGCACAGCGTTGTGCAATAACCTCGCACGCTGTGGCATTGACGCGCAGGGCGAGATCTTCGTTGCTCTCGGCATCATCGACGGCGGTGTATGCCGCACAGTGAACGACTCCGGTGAACGGACCGTGCTCGCTGAACAAGGCCTCCACCAGCTCCGGGTCAGCCAGATCCACTCCACTGGCATCCACGCCCGGCGCATCCTTGAGGTCCGTACCGACGACGGCCACGCTGTCCGGTGCACACAGGAGCACCTGGCTCCCGAGCATGCCCGCTGCGCCCGTCACCAGGACCCTCGTCTGCGAGGCACCGCCCCCAGCATCCTCCTGCTCATCCATGGGACCGTCCGTCATGGGTCGAGGTCAATCCTTGTGGTTGGCCCCGCCTTGGGCCACCAGGGAGGTCGCGGAGTAGAGTGACTCAAACGTACCGGCATCCGTCCACCAACCCGTCATCACGTCGCAGGTCATGCTGCCCTGGTCGATGTACCAGTTGTTCACATCCGTGATTTCCAATTCACCGCGCTCGGAGGGCTTGAGTTCATCGATGATGTCCCAGACCTGACCGTCGTACATGTAGATGCCGATGACAGCCATATGCGAGACGGGATCGGAAGGCTTCTCGATGATGCGCAGAACCCTCCCGTCCTCAACCTCGGCAACGCCGAAGCGCTCGGGATCGTCCACCTCCTTCAGGAGAATCTTGGCCCCTTTCTCCTGGGATAGAAAATCGGCTACGGGCGCGGCGATGTTCTTCTCGATCAGGTTGTCACCCAGTACGACGCAGACCGAGTCGCCCTGAGCCCAGTGCCGGGCCAACCCCAGAGCCTCCGCAATGCCCCCCTCACCTTCTTGGTAGGTGTAGTTGAGGTGCTTGAGTCCGAACTCCTTGCCATTGCCCAAGAGGGACAGGAAGTCGCCGGATTTGCGGCCACCCGTAACAATCATGATGTCGTCAATACCCGCGTCGACGAGGGTCTGGATCGGATAGTAGATCATCGGCCGATCGTAGACCGGCAGCAGGTGCTTGTTGGTGATCTTGGTGAGCGGGAACAGACGCGTTCCCAGGCCACCGGCGAGGATGACACCCTTCATGGACTTGATTCAGGGGTAAGCAGGGGAGGATCGGAGCCTGAGGGCTCCGCGGAAGAAGGTCAGACCTTACACGATCGGCGCGTCCCCTGCCGCAGGAGAGGCCGCCCCCGGGCCCTCGAGATACCAAGCCAGGAAGCTCTCCAATCCCGCTCGTACGGTGGTGCTAGGCCGATAGTCCAGATCGGCCTGAGCGCGAGAAATATCCGCAAAGGTCACAGGCACATCGCCGGGCTGATTGGGCAGGCGGTCCAAAATGGGCTCGCGACCACAGACCTCACCAATCATCTGCACCAACTCGGCAAGGGTGGTGGTCTGCGACTCTCCGAGGTTGTAGATCCCATAGCCCGCGCAGCGATCAATGGCCGCGACCACCCCATCAACAATATCGTCCACGTAGGTGTAGTCTCGACGAGAGTCCCCACTCCCAAAGAAGGGGATGGGCTCACCCTTGAGCACCCGAGCCACGAATTTGTGGATCGCCATTTCGGGTCGCTGGCGCGGCCCGAACACCGTGAAGAAGCGCAGGCAGGTGGTCGGGATCTCAAACAGATGGTGATAGGTGTACGCGATCAGCTCTCCCGCACGCTTGGTGGCGGCGTAGGGCGACACCGGCCTATGTAGTTCATCGGCTTCACAGAACGGAACCTTCTCATTGCCCCCGTACACACTCGATGAACTCGCGAAGACAAAGCGCGTTCCCGGGGCAGCGCGCAGGGCCTCAAGCAGCACCATCGTGCCGCGCACATTCACGTCCTGGTAGAGGAGCGGGTCTTCCACGGACGGTCGCACACCGGCCATGGCCGCCAGGTGGACCAGGGTGTCAGGCCTAAACTCCTCGAACAGGCCCCCCACCAATTCGGCATCGCGAATGTCGCCCTCCACTATGCGCGCCCCCACCAGGGCAGCTGCGTTGGCGCGCTTGATCGCGGGGTCGTAGAAATCATTGAAGTTGTCCAGCACAAGCAGCTCATCCCCACGAGCGAGCAAGCGCTCACACAGGTGGGATCCAATGAACCCTGCGCCACCGGTCACCAGGACTCTCATGTTCGACACACTCCGGTTCTCATTCGACAGTGACGCTCTTGGCCAGGTTACGGGGCTTGTCGATATCACAGCCCCTCAGGCGTGCGACGTGGTAGGCAAACAACTGCAGCGGAATGGTATTCAAAATGGGCGAGAGCCACTCAAGAGTCTCAGGTACCACCAAGGTCTCTTCCGTAGCCGTCAGGCTCTCAGGATCGGACCCCACGCACACCACGCGTCCACCACGCGCCTGGACCTGCTCCATGTTGGCCCGCACCTTGCTGGCGAGAGGGCCCGCCGCGTTGATGACAAAAACGCTCATGCCTGCATCAATCAGCGCGATGGGGCCGTGCTTCATTTCGCCCGCGGCATAACCCTCGGCATGCATGTACGAGATCTCCTTGAGCTTGAGAGCCCCTTCGAGAGCCACGGGGAAATTGACCCCACGGCCCAAGAACAAGAAGCCGTCCTGCTCCATGTGACTACGCGCCAGACGCTTGACTCCTTCGGCATACTCCTTGGTCAGCAATGAACCCATCTTCGCCCTGAGGAGGCGCAGCTCTGACAGGATCTCAGCGGCGTCCTCCTTGGGGAGGCTCCCGCGAGAGCGTCCCAGGCGAACGGCCAGCAGCACCGCCGACACCAGCTGGGCCGTGAAGGCCTTGGTGCTCGCAACGCCGATTTCAGGTCCTGCGTGGGTCAACACCACGCCCTCGGACTCGCGCACCTGACTAGAACCGTCCACGTTGCAGATGCTCACAAGCCGCGCACCGTGCTGCACCGCCAATCGGGCGGCAGCCAGAGTGTCAGCGGTTTCGCCGGACTGTGAAATGCAGAGGGCCAGGGTGCCGGGCACCAAGCAGGGTGAGCGGTAGCGGAATTCCGAAGCAAAGTCCACGTCCGTGGGAATCCCCGCCAAGCCCTCGATCAGGTAGGCAGCGATCTGCCCCGCATGGAGTGCTGTCCCGCACGCGATCACTTGGACGCGCTGGACATCTGCCAGCGCATCGCCCCCCAGGCGCTCGTCTTCAAAATCAACGTCATCCCCTGACGCAGCGATGCGCCCAAAAGCCGCCCGCGCCAAGACATCGGGCTGCTCGAAGATCTCTTTGAGCATGAAGTGTGGCCAGTGGCCCAGCCCGACCTCTGCGGAGTTGAACTCCACAGTGGTGGCCAACCGTTCCGTCGGACGCCCATCCCTGTCCCAGATTTCAAAGCCGTCGGCCTGCAGTCGGGCTATATCGCCATCATCCAGGAACACGACTCGATTGGAGTGCGGCACCAAGGCCAAGACGTCAGAGGCCAAATAGGTCCCCCCCGGCGTCGAACAGAGGGCAAGAGGCGGGCCCGAGCGGGCGCAAACCAGCTGATTGCGCCCTTGAAAGCGGTCGAGAACGGCCAAGGCGTAGTAGCCCTGCAGGCGATCCAGGATCGACCGTAAGGCCACGACCAAGTCGTCGGTTTCGCCCAGGGCACGCTCGATCAGGTGCGCCAGCACCTCGCTGTCGGTATCGGAACGAAAGGTGACGCCTGCCTTCTGGAGTTCGGCCTTGAGGTCCGTGTAGTTCTCGATTATTCCGTTGTGGACGAGGGCCAGACGAGTGCCCATGCCCACATGAGGGTGTGCATTGACGTCACTCGGTGGCCCATGGGTGGCCCAACGTGTGTGGCCGATACCCGCGCACAAGTCTCCTGCGTCGGTGTCAAAAGAGGCTTCCGTCAGGCGGCTTTCCAGATTGGCTATGCGCCCCTCGGACTTGACGACCCGCACGCCTTGAGAGGTGCCATCCACCAGCGCCAGCCCCGCGCTGTCGTAGCCGCGGTACTCAAGAACCCGCAGACCCTCCAGCAGGGCCGGTGTCACCGGCCCTGTTGCAAGAGAGGCGCCCACGATCCCACACACGATCAGCCCCCCCCCACCTCGTCAGGTGCTCCGCCAAGAACCTTGGCCTGGAAGAACTCCAGGGTGAGTCCCAAGCCTGTATCGAGATCCACCTGGGGCTCCCAGTCGAGCAGGGTGCGCGCACGGGTGATATCCGGCTGTCGCACCTTGGGGTCATCCTCGGGTAGCTCCTTGAACACGATCTCTACCTGCGTCCCGGTCAGCTCAATGACCTTCCTGGCAAACTCCAAAATGGTCAGTTCGCTCGGGTTGCCGATATTGACCGGCAGCACCTCTTCTGAATTCAGGAGACGCCAGATGCCCTCCACAAGATCATCCATGAAGCAGAATGAACGGGTCTGACTGCCGTCACCAAACACCGTCAAGGGGCGCCCTTCCAGGGCCTGGGACATGAAGGCCGGCAGGGCGCGGCCATCATTCAGACGCATGCGCGGCCCATAGGTATTGAAGATGCGCACGATGCGCGTGGCCACGCCGTGGTAGCGGTGGTAGGCCATGGTCATGGCTTCGGCAAAGCGCTTGGCCTCGTCGTAGACGCCCCGGGGCCCCACAGGATTGACGTTGCCCCAGTAGTCCTCGGATTGGGGATGCACGAGAGGGTCGCCATAACACTCGGACGTCGAAGCCAGCAGGAAGCGCGCATTCTTCGCGCGCGCGAGCCCCAGAACCTTGTGGGTTCCCAGGGAGCCCACCTTGAGGGTCTGGATGGGCAATTCCAGGTAGTCGATGGGACTGGCGGGAGAGGCGAAGTGCAGGATGGCGTCCAGGTCACCCGGCACGTGGATGTACTCGGTCACGTCGCGCTTCTCGAAATGGAAGGCGGGATCGGCGAACAGGGCCTCCACGTTGGTGAGATCCCCCGTGATCAGGTTGTCCATGCAGATCACGGCCCAACCCTCGGCCAGGAAGCGCTCGCAGAGGTGGCTGCCGAGGAACCCGGCACCTCCGGTAATTAGGACTGTCTGCCGCCTCACTTGTTGTCCTCCGAGCCGGAATTATCCTGCGCATCCTCGGAATCCGCAGACTCACCCTCATTTGTGTCGAGCACCACGGGGAGAGGTACGACCGGATCCGGTGCCACCGCCACAGCGGCGGTCACGAAGTCATCAACCCAAATCTCTTGACCCTTCTCCAGTCGCAGGCGCAACCCATGGCCCAACACTTCGTTCTCGCCGGTAGCACTAATGCGCACGCCCTTGCCATTCGGAATAAGTGTGACGTCCCCCCGGAATGAAATCTGACGATCCACGCCCGTCTGGGTCTGAAATCCAGGATCCTCCTCTCGGGGAGCCGTGCTCCCATCCAGAATGGGTAGGTCGATCACGTCCCCGGGGCTTAGTTGAAACTGCTCGTCCATATACGCCAGACGCCCCACAGACTTGGAGCGATTGCGGACGCGCAAGATATCGTCGTGCTCGCGCTCGATCACGAATGGTCCTCTCACCCCAGCCAGGATGGCCCCCCCGGGAAGTCGCACCTGCTGACCGAGCTCCGGAAAGTGGACCACGGCGGTCTCAACCTCATGCAGGAAAAACATGGGCTCATCGCGACTCGGGGAGCCCACCACGCCAGATCCATAACCAAGAAATCGTACCGAGGCATCGCCGCCGAGGATGATCTCAGCCCGACCGCCGGCACCGCAGAAAACCCAAGAGCCTGCGTTCATGCGTGCCTGCTTCTTATAGAAGTACAGCGGGAAGTCCGCCGCCTGCCCGGGCCGGCGCACGCGAACCGGATCAGCGATGCGCAGCACGAGGACCTCTTCGGGTCCAGCCGGGTACTGCGTGGTCGTCCCCGGTGGCAGGGGATCCACCGTCGCTACCATCGGTCCCGGATGGCGTTGGGTGCTGACGTAACAACCCGCGAGGAGGGCCATCAGGGGAAGGGTCCAGGAGAGTGCTCGAACGGGGCTTGAGTTCATGGGACACACAGGGTTGAAGTGGGCACCGGGCTAGGATGGAGCGCCGAAAGTACGCTCCACGAAGTTCGTGTCGTGGAGACCTGCGAGGAAGTCCGCGTGGGACAGCACCTCGCGCTGGAAAGAAATGGTGGTGTACGGGCCTTCCACGACGAACTCGTCCAAGGCACGGATCATGCAACGGATGGCCTCATCGCGCGTGGGACGATGGACGAGGAGTTTCGCAATCATGGAGTCATAGTGCGGTGGAATCGAGTACCCACTGTAGCAGTGAGTATCTACCCGCACACCAGGGCCTCCAGGAGGGACAAATGCCTCCAATCGGCCCGGGGAGGGCATGAAGCCCTTCGCGGGGTTCTCCGCGTTGATGCGGCATTCAATGGCGTGCCCCTGATTGCGAATGTCCCTCTGCTTGAGCCACAGATCTTCGCCTGACGCGATGCGCAACTGCGCCCCGATCAGATCGATACCGGTCACCATTTCAGTGACGGTGTGCTCGACTTGAATGCGCGCGTTCACCTCGATGAAGTAGAAGGATCCATCCTGGTCCAGGATGAACTCGACGGTGCCCGCGTTCTTGTAATTCGAGGCCTTGGCCAACCGCACCGCAGCCGCGCACATCCCCTTGCGTTGCTTGGGGGTCAACGTCGGCGAGGGGGACTCCTCGATCAATTTTTGGTGGCGGCGCTGAACCGAACAGTCACGCTCGCCCAAATGGAGGACCTCGCCCTTGCCGTCGGCCAGAATCTGCACCTCCACGTGCCGGCCACTCTCAATGAACTTCTCGAAGTAGACCGTATCGTCCCCGAATGCCGCGGCGGCCTCAGTCTGAGCGGCTCGCATGCCGCTAAGTAGGCTGGGCTCGTTGTGAGCCACGCGCATTCCGCGCCCCCCGCCACCGGAGGCCGCCTTGATCATGACCGGGTAGCCGATCCTGCGCGCCTCCTCTTTGGCCTGCTCCTCACCGGTCACCGGCCCGGGTGAGCCAGGGACCACCGGCACCTTGGCGCTCTTGGCGATTTCCCGTGCCCGCGCCTTGTTGCCCACCATGGCAATCGTCTCCGCGCTGGGGCCGATGAACTCGATCTGGCACGAGCGACAGACCTCTGCGAAGTGAGCGTTCTCCGCAAGAAACCCGTAGCCGGGGTGAATCGCCTCAACGTCGGCAATCTCGGCGGCCGAGATCACCGCCGGAACATTCAAGTAGGACTGGGCACCGGGCGCCGCCCCGATGCAGATGGTCTCGTCTGCCTGCCGCAAGTACAGAGCATCGGCGTCCGCCTCGGAGTAGACGGCAACAGTCTCGACGTTCAACTCCTTGCAGGCGCGGATGATGCGCTGTGCGATCTCGCCCCGATTGGCGACCAGGACCCTGCGAAACATCAGCGCGTCTTGATCAGGAACAGAGGCTGGCCGAACTCGACTGGCTCACCATCCTCCACGAGAATCTCGACAACCTCTCCGCTCATCTCCGCGTGGATCTCGTTCATGACCTTCATGGCCTCGATGATGCAGACGACGCTTTCATCCCCCACTGCGGCCCCAACACTCACGAAGGGGTCGGACTCGGGCGAGGAAGCGCGATAGAAGGTCCCGACCATGGGACTGGTCACCTCCTCCACTCCCGCAGCGCGGGAGGGGGTGTCGTCGCCATCATCGACTCCTTCGTGCGTGCCCGAGGTGGGTGCAACGACGGCCGCACCCGGCATAACCATCACGGGCGCCTGAGCGCCGAGACCCTGCGTCCCGCGCTTGAGGTGCACGCGCAGGCCGCTGGGTTCGTCGGCGACTTCGAGTTCGCAGACGTCGCCGCGCTCCATGATGCGCACGAGGTTGCGGATCAGTTTGAGGTCCATCGGAGAGTGGGCAGGCGGTGGCCGACCGTGGGGTGGGGTTCGTTTCGGGACGGGGTGACGACAGGGGCGGGCAAGGGCGCACGGCCCCGGGAAGCCATGGCCGACTCTCAGGCACGGGAAGTGTAAGCATCCGGGACCTGAAATTCAGGGCCGGGTCCAGTCCCCTGAGGCTCCACCGGACTTTTCAAGCAGTTCGACCGTCCCCAGACGGATGCCCTTGTCGAGCCCCTTGGTCATGTCGTAGACGGTGAGGGCGGCCAGGGCGGCCCCCACCATGGCCTCCATTTCCACCCCCGTACGGCCCTCACAGGAGGTCCGGCATAGAACGTCCAGGTGATCGGGCCCCGCAGCCTCGAAGGAAATCTCCACGTGATCCAGCCCCAAAGGGTGGCACATGGGGATCAACCCGCCCGTACCCTTGGCGGCCAGGATACCGGCGCTGCGGGCCACTTCTTCGATCGGCCCCTTGGGCCCATCCCCCGCCAGCACCTGCTCGCAGAGCCCCGGCGGAAACTCCACCCGGGCCCGGGCCAGGGCGCGGCGCCGGGTGCAGGGCTTGGCGCCCACATCAACCATGCGCGACTCGCTGCCTCCTGATCCCACCCGCACGTGGGGCAGGCCGTCGGTCAGAGGGGGCTTGGGGACGAATTGTTCTCGATCGTGACTCACAAGGCGATGCCCCCTGCGAAAGCTACTAAGCCCGCGCTCGGTGGCCCACAGGCTCTCTCAGATGGAGATCCGGCGGGGAATTTGGAAAACAAGAAACTGTACGCAGTCGAAACCGAGCAAACCGTGTCCGAAGACCTAATCTCATAGGGGAGACGAGGGCGGCCACTCAGGCTACCCGGCTCCCCCTGCGCCGTCCAACCCACTCCTATCAGCATGCAGCACCGCTCAACCCCCCTGAAACCGACCCTGGCCCTCACCGCTACCCTCTGGGCCCTCTCCTGCGTGTACCTCGCTACTCCCAGTGGCGCTAGCCCCTTGCAGGACTCCCCCGCGGATCTGGAAGCGATCCTCATGGAACGCGTGGAAGCAGCCAGCCAAATGGAAGCCGAGGAGCTCTGGTCGGCAGCCCAGAACCTGTCGTCGCTGGTGGGTGATGAAATCGGTGCCCCGTTCGACGCCGCGGTGGAACGCAGCCTGCGTGCACTCAAGGCCGACCTGGACGCCGGCGAGACGACCCTGGGGCGCGGCGCCCTGCTCCTGGTTGCCACACGCTTTCTGGGAGACGACCCCGACCTGGAATTGTGTGCCAACACCCTTCTCCCCCTGGTGCGCTCCCGAAACCCCGACCTGATCGCCGCCACGGCCGAGCTCGTGGAGGGCTCAGATCTGAATCTCGCCGAGAGCGATGCGCGTGAGTCATTGGCCCGGGCCCTGATCACCGCCGCGCAAAATGCAAATTATGCGCCAAGCCTGCGCGTGACCTGCGCCACGGCCGCCCACGGTGTGGGCCTTGGCAAGCAGATCCCCAAGGCCCGAGCCGTGCTCTACGACTTCCTGGGATCGGCGGACGCCCAACTCAAGGCCGAGGGCGCCCTCGCCCTGGCCCACCTGGGCATCGTCGAAGACGTACCCGGAGTGACGGGTGAACTTGAGCGCCTGGCCGCCCTGCCCGGAGACCGCGGCCGCTTGGCGGCAGCCTATCTGAAGCAGGTCCAGATTCGACGCCACAAGGAGACGGAACTGCGACGCGCCCGCGACGTCGCCAGCGACCTGGCATCCGGCGGGTCGGTCGGTTCAGACCTCGGACGAATCGAGCGCCTGATCCAGCTGGTACAAGAGGCTCACATCGACGGCACGGAGGTGACACGCGCCGAACTGATCGAGGCGGCCGCCGACGGCTTGCTTCGCAGCATGGACCGCCACTCGTCCTACTTCTCGCCAGAGGCTTTCAAGAAATTCGAGCTGGACCTGGAAGCTGAGTACGGCGGCATCGGTGCCTACGTGGGACTGGACCGCGACGATGGGCTGTTCACGATCACGCGCCCCATCTACTCGGGGCCCGCCTACAAAGCGGGTCTGTACACCGACGACAAGATCGTACGCCTGGGCGACTGGCCCACCGTGGGCGAGCCCGTCAACGACGTGATCAAGCGCCTGAAAGGCAAGCCGGGCACGTCCGTCAAGCTCTACATCTGGCGGCGCGGCATGGACGCTGGGCTGATTGAGCGTCCCACCGAGGACATGGCCGTGGTCATCGAGAGGGCTCAGATCACCGTCCCTCCCGTACACGCGCAGATGTTGCCCGGAGGGATCGGCCTGGTGGAACTCACTACCTTCAGTCGAGTGGCCAGCCAGGAGCTCGCAAGCGCCATCAAGGAACTCAAGGCCGACGGCATGCGCGGCCTGATACTCGACTTGCGCGGGAACACGGGCGGGCTCCTCACTGAGGCACGCAACGTGGGCGACCTCTTCCTAGACAAGGGCAAGGTGGTCGTCAGCACCAAGAGCCGCGTCTATCGGCCGCGCACATTCTCCACGGTCCGCGGAGCCATCATCCCCGACGACATGCCCATGGTGACGCTGATCAACCGCTTCAGCGCTTCCGCCTCCGAGATCGTCTCCGGCGCCCTGCAGGACCACGGCCGCTCCAAGCTCATCGGCCAGCGCAGCTTCGGCAAAGGCTCCGTGCAGAACCTCATCCGGCTGCCCGGTGAAGCGGATGACGAATTCGCCGACGAGAACGGCAATCGTCGCCACGACGAATGGGAGACCATCACCAAGGATTACGACGGCGACGGGGAGTTCGACTACGCACCCCGCATCAAGCTCACCATTGAGCAGTACCTCCTGCCTACCGGTCGCTCGATCCATCGCAAGGTCGACGAGGAGGGCAACATCACTTCTGCAGGCGGCGTCGAACCAGACGAGACCGTCGCCCCCATGCGCAGGGAATCCTGGCGCCTGGTGGAGATGCGCAAGCTGCAGGACACCCGCAAGCTGCGGGATTGGGCACGGGATCGGTTTGCCGAGAACCAGGAGGCGTTCAGCAAGTTGGCCCTTTGTGACATGGACGACACCGCGGCCTACTCGGGGTTCGATGAGCTCTACGCTGGTCTGGACACGATTCTGTCCGAGAACGACGTGCGCTTCCTGCTGCGCATCGAGGTGCGCCGACTGGTCCAGGATGCCCAAGGCCACGCCTTCCCCCTGGGCGACTTCCAGGAGGACAGCCAACTACAAGCAGCAGTGCACTCCATCCTCGCGGACCTGGGCGAGACGGCCGACTCCCTGGTGGCCTACGGGCGCACTTTTGATGAGATCGGGGACGATGGCCTGGTCCTCGGCCTGTCCAGCCCAATGAATCTGCGCAGCGAGGACCTGGATCAGGCCCTGGCCCTGATTGCCGAGGCCGGCGGGGCGGACGAACTCATCACGCGTCAGAAGCTACGCGAACTGACCGACCTGATCCGCTCCATGAAGAAAAACTGACGGGGCCCGGACCATCCCCGGCCGACGCCCACTACTCCGCGGCCCCCGGGCCATCGTCGGGCAGAGGGTTCGCACCTAATTCAGAAGGGAGTTGGGGCTCGTAGTGAAGCTCAAATGCTTCCTCGAAATCAAAGACGTCTGCGAATTGGTCGAGGGTGTCACTCTCCTGGCGGTTGAGCAATTCCGCATCGACCAGAACGAACACAATGCGTCCCCAGTCCAGGGTGGAGTGCACGCCCCAAGAGCGCCAGACCTCCGCGGCCAGAGGGCCGAACATACGCTCCGCCAGCGCGCGCATGCCTTCCAACAACTCGGGTCCGCTCACGTGCCGACTCGTCCCGGACTCCCCCTCGCGGCCGGCGAGAGTGAGGGCGGTCTCGAGTGACTCAAACAGGAACCGGTACGCATCAAAGGAGAAGCGCCCGTCTTCGGTGCAGGCATCGCGGAGAGGATCGCTCACGGTCGCCTCACCGCTGCCGTGGAATGGCCCGAGAGATCTGCGAGGGAACGCAGGACACGCTCGGTCAGGATCTCAGGAGAGAGGTTCAAGGACACATCCTGCCGCGCCTGCAGGATGCAATCCATGCAGGACTCCAGCGCGCCTTCTGGGACCCCTCCAAGGGGCTCGAGGACTCCACCGTGGGCAAGGCTCTCCAACGGAACCCTGGCCGCCTGACGCCGACCGTCCAGCAGCCACTCCAGCGCCAAGTCCATGAGCGCGGCGACGCTGGGCGGCGGGGGTCTTACCGGGGAACTCCCCGTCCAGCTCCCAGAAAGCCGGCCCCGCCTCGTCCGGGAGTAAGCGGCCCGCCACGAGATCCACGATCATGGCCCGCATGGGCACCCCCCCACTCTTGGCCAGCTTCATGGCTTTGCCTGGGGCTCCCAGGCTCCAACGCGCCAGAACTTCACGCTGGGCGGGCTCCTCCAGTCCCGGCAGAAGGGCGTCCCGCTCCAGGATGTGCAATGTGTCGGCCATGGACAGGCGACTGAGGTCCACGGACACCGTGCGGCTCCGGATGGTCTCGAGCAGCGCATCGGGCCGGGCCGAGGTCAGGAGCAGCAGGGTGTTCTCCCCCGGCTCTTCCAGGGCCTTCAAGAAAGCGTTCTGAGCATTTTCGTTCATGGAGTCCACGTCCCTCAGACACACAACGCGCCACCCGCCCTCATCCGCGCGCAAGCGCAGGAAGTTCTCGATGGAGGGGCCCGAGTAGGCCGACTTGGGTCGGTTCTCCCGGGTGACGATGAAGTGGATCGTCATGCGATCCTGGCCGACGGCCAGGGGATCCACGAGAAACAGATCCGGGTGGCTGTCTGCCTGAACCCTGCGGCAAGGGCCGCAGCTCAGGCATGGCTCACCTGGTCCCCCCTCACAAAGCAGGCCCTGGGCGAGCCAGCGCGCCGCATGGTATTTGCCGATCCCTTCGGGCCCGTGCAGGATGAGGGCGTGGGGCAGCCGATCGCTGCGGGCCGCATCCCAAAGCCCCTGCAGGACTTCGCCGTGCCCTAGGGGTGGATAGAGACTCGTGGACTCCATCAGCGCGGCCCCACCCGCAGTCCATCCACGTGGGCGCGGATGCGCTCCGCCACCTCGTCAGCACTACCCTCGCCCTGCACCAGCTCCGCGGCCGGGTGGGTGTTCGCGTAGTGCCGCATGGCACGTGCCACCTCTTCTTGAAACCCCTGTCCCTTGTCCTCAATACGATCGGAGGACTCCCCGCGGCGCTGCTTGGCGGCGGCGGGGTCGAGATCAAGGATCAGAACAAGGTCGGGCTCGGGATCTCCGGCCCAACTCTCGAGTAGTCCGGCAAGAACTTCGGTCGGGACGCCACCCGCCCCACCCTGGTAGGCCAGGGTGCTCGGGTGAAAGCGCTCGCACACGACCCACTGGCCCTTCTCCAGAGCGGGGCGCACGAGGAGGTCGAGCATCTGCCGGCGAGCAGCGCAGAACAGAAGGCTCTCGACTTCGGGGCCCATATCCTGATCCCGGGAGAGCAACAACTCGCGCAGCCCTTCTCCGAGGGTGGTGGAGCCCGGCTCGCGCAGGTGCTGGATCTCCACCTCTCCCTGGGTGCGCAAGGACTGCACCAGGCGCTTCGCCTGGGTGCTCTTGCCGCAGCCATCCACACCGTCGATGACGATGAAGCGGCCGGGGTACGAGGGAGTCGCGGTCATGGGTCCATGCTAACAGGGTGCGGGTTCTCACCCCAGGGTGTGAACCTACTCGGAGCCCTCGTCGCCGCCTACATATCCCATGGCGCGCATCTGATCCTCCTGCTCGGGGCTCAGATCAGCGCGCAGGTGCGTCCCCCCGGACACCTCCCGCAGCCAGGATCGCATGGCCACCTGGTACTGGGCGGCCAACTCCGGGCGCACACCGGCCAGGTTGCTGGATGAGCCGGGATCGGGCCCATGCAGGTAGAGGAACTCCATACCCGCGGGCTGGGCCCGGTCCGGCCCCAGTTGCAGGTACTCGGTCAGGTTGTGGAAGTAGTGCACGTCCCCGTCGCGGCACCCCGCCTGGGCCTGATTGGAGTGCACAAACCAGACTCGGCGGTTGACCGCATCGACGTCCTGGGCCAACTGGATCAGATTCAGGCCCGCGGGCTGCTGTTGTGCGCCCCAATCCTGCGCGCGCACGCCACCCCACAGCCCGAGGGTGCGGGCAATGTCCGCGTTGGAGGCACGCGCCCCGCTGACCCTGCCCACGCTCTCCCCGGGCAGGTGCACGATCAAGGGGATCGACATGACAGCCGGATGGATGCGTTGGTGGTTGTACCAGACGTCTTGTTCCCCGAGCGACTCCCCATGATCCGCAGTGATCACCGCCAGGGCGCTCTCCCAGATTCCGGCTCGGCGCAGCCCCTCCACGAGCCGTTCAACGAGCTTATCGGTGTACGCCACGCTCGCGCGGTACAGGTGTCGAGCGAAAGCACCATTGCTCACGCCGTGCAGGAACTCGCCCTCCCGGGTGAGAGTCGTGATGCCCACGCTCGACGGTTCGGCCAACCTCGGTGGCACCTCCTCCCCCGCCTCCGCAAGGCGCTTCTCGTACTCTCGGCGGAACGCCTTGGGTGGACCGTAGGGCGTGTGCGGATCGAACAGGTGCACCCAGAGGAACACTGGCGGACGCGGACCCTCCCCCCATTCGGCAAGCCACTGCTCCACCCCATCCAAAGTTAGCGCACCATCCACTGTGGCTCCCGGCGCGACCTCAAGGAAGCGGTCGAAGCCACGACCGAGCCCCGACCAGGAGGGTTGCAGGTGCTCGACCGAAACGGCGGCAGCGGTCGTGTAGCCGGACTGCCGCAACGCCTGCGCCAAAGTGCGCACCCCTGGGGACAAGGTCGAGCGGTTATCCAAAACCCCGTGGGTGGGAACGGGCTGACCCGTCAAGATCGAGGTGTGCGCTGGAAGGGTAGAGTTGCAAGCGCTCATGGCTTCCTCAAAGCGGATGCCCTCTCCGGCCAGCTGATCCAGAAAGGGCGTATCCGGGGGCCCGCCGTAGCAGCCCAGGGCATCGGCGCGCAGGGTATCGAGGGTGACCAGGATCAGATCCGGTGGACGCTGATCCGGCACGGGATCAAAGACCATGGAGTTAGCCCACAGCAGCGACCCGCGGGAGAGTTGACCGCTGCCCGGCGTGGGTGGCGCCGATCCTCGCCAGCCGCGTAGGCGCAAGTGCAGATCCTGGCCCATCCAGGGGCTGAGGTCGGCCCGCAGGGTCCGCCAAGTCAGGGGACGGGGTGCATCGTGCGGGAAGCTTGTACGGGCCACTTCCTCCCAAGGATGCGTGCGACCGTGGCGCGGCGCCCGAACCTCCACGACGAATACAGTCGCCTGCTCCGGCGCACCGACTGCTACATCCGTGGCGCTGACCTCTACCTGGAATGCGGCGGGGTGCTGCGCATCGAGCTGCACGGTCAGAGGCACGCCGGCATCGCTAGGCCAGGTGCGTCGTTTGTCGCGGGTTGGGCCCATCAGTCCGCTGTCACCCCCGGGGGAAGAAAACTCGCTGGACGGGTCGGCCCCCCCATCAAAGTTGTCCTGCAGGAAGCGAATGGACTGCAACTCGTAGGACTGCGGCCCCTTCCAGCAGGGGAAGAGGCGCAGCTTGCGGATCGTCCCACGCCACGCAGGGTGCCCCACCAGGGACAGGACCAGGGTCTCGGGCTCACCTGCCTGGGTGACGGCATCCACCCGCAGGCTTCCCAGCGGAACGTCCGCCGGTCGCTCATCGCTCTCCCAGGTCAGAGTGGCGTTGCCGTTGCGAAAGCTGCGGAGGTCCAACTCAATGCGATTGAACTGATCGGCAGCCAAGGGCTCTGAGAACTCAAGCGCTGCATGAACAACCCCCGCCTCAGGGCGATATTCCGCGGCGCGCACACCCGTACCCAGGCCGGATTTCGCCGGATGGAAGATGGCGTTGCGCGCCTGCCAAGGTGCCAGGTCCAGGGCCGCGGAGTCCGACCCGTCCACGGCAAAAGTCCGCACGAGACGCTCCGCTCCATCCATGGCCTCACCGGGAGAGCCACCGCCGATGAGCTGCGGGTCCAGGTGCAGATTGCGCACCACGGCCCGCTCCTCTGGGCCACAACCCAACAGGCTGAGGACGAAGACGAGACTGGATGTGTTGCGCCATCTCATGAGCCCTCCCCTAGGGCGAGAGCTCGCTCGGAGTACTCCGCGGCCTTCTCCTCGTCCCCCGCAGAACGGGCACACTCGGCCATCTGGTTCAGGATGGACTGCCGCTCCTCCGCGGTGAGGGGCAGCCCCTCGCGCATCTCGGGGTCCATTCCCTGGGCGAGTAGAGCGGGAAGATGTTCGGGGTCCACCCCACCGGGCAGGCCACCGGGAGGGCCCACGAAGCGCTGGTGGTCTAGGTCCACGTCCGGCGGAACGATCAGCCCAACCTCGAATTCTCGCAGAGCCTCATCCCAACGCTCAGCCTCCACGAGCACTTCGGCCCAGGCCAGATGCAGGTCACGCCGAAAGGGATCCACCTGATTGGCCTCGTCGAGGAGTTGGGCCGCGCGATCGAAGCGCCCCGCGTCGCGGTGCCACCGCGCAACCTCCAGACGCTCCGCGTAGGCCCCTGCCTTCCAGATGAGCCAACGCTCTAGGGCCTGAGCCGCCAGATCGGGCTTCTCCATGACCTTGTAGAGCGCGCTCAACTTGCGCTCAGCGCTCAGGCCCGGAGAGTCATAGCCGGGGAAGGACTCCTCGGCCATGAGCAGGTAGCGCTCACTGTCGTCTAGGTCGCCATCCTGCTGGCACAGACTGGCCAGCCCCATCAGCGCACGGTAGTCCCGTCCTCCGGCCTCGACGGACGCCTCCCAGTGGGCGCGTGCATCGGCACGCAACTCGCGCGCCAAGGCCATCTCCCCGCGTAAGGCCAGGGCACGCGGCCCGTCCTTCGACCCCAGTGCGGCGATGCGCAGGGCCTCCTCCGCATCCACCCGGCGAGCGCGCTGCCAGCTGCCCCAAGCCACGTCCAGCCAGCGCTGGCTCCACTCCTCCCGGTCCTCCCTGGGCGGCTCCCGTTTCAGACGCAAGCGCAATCGGACGATGGCCTTGGGGTCCCACCGGGGCTCCAAGCGCAGGCCCTTGAGCTTGTCCCGCACAAACGCCTCGAAGGCCGCGTCCACCTCTTCGGGGGTCTCCCCTAGGACGGTACTCAGGGCTTGGTCGAGATCTGCCCCCCTGTCGAACTCCTCTAGGAGGTGCACCATGGACCCGAACCCGTGCGCGTCGATCAGCATTTCGCACAGCAGGCCGCCCTGGTAGTAGCCGAAGAGAATGCGCGGCCCGCGGAAGGCGCGGTTCAGATCACGCACCAAGATCAGGTCCCCGTTGGCTACGGTGTCTAGAAGTTCACGGCGCATGTTGCGCGTCCAGGCTGGGTTACGGCGCACCTCCTCCCAGGTAGCCAGACCCTCGGTGATCCAGCGCGGGCAGCGGTTATGGCTGAGACCGAGGTGCACGACGTGGCTGAACTCGTGAAACCCGGTTCGCGCCCAGGAGAACCTGCCGCGCATTTCCGAGAGGGGCGAGAGGGCCGTGACAACCGGCCCGAAGCACACACCCAGGGCGGGGAAGCCCTCGAATCCTACGGAGCGCACGGAGAAGTCCCTGTGGGCGCGGAAGACCTCAATCCGCGTGGCCCCCGCGGTGTGCCCATAGCGCTGAGCCAGATCCTCCCGGGCCTCCAGATAGAAAGGCACCAGATAAGTGCGCAGAACGTCGGCAGCCTCGGGCTGCCAGGCGAACTCCAGAGGCCCATGGGACTCGACCACCTGCTCGCTAGCCATACGCCCCAGCACCATGCTGAGGTTGTTGCGCAGCGCATCCTGTCGTCCCCCGGCGACTTTCTCCGAATGGGCGAGGGCCAGAGCGGCCGCGCGCTCGTCTCCCGTGTTGGCCAGGGCCTGACCTAGCAGACGCCACGCATCCCAATCCCCATCGTCGCGCTCCACTGCCCGGCGCAGGAAGGGCAGGGCCTCTGAAAACCGATAGAGGGCAACCAGGTGGCCGCCGACGCCACGCTCTGGAGCGCTATCTGAAGGGTCGTCCAGTGCGAGCTTCGCGAGAAGCTGTTCACATCCTTCACGATCATGTTCGACCCAAGCCAAGGCGGCGCGCAGAGTGCGCGTATCCCGTCGCAGGGGCGCCTTCTCCTTCAGCCAAACCAGGTCCTCACGGACAGCCTTCAGGCGGCCATCGGTTAGGTTCGCCGACACCTTGGCCACGCGACCTGCGATGGAATCGGGGACGGCCCCCAAGAGCTGATGCAGGATGTCCTCGGGTGAGCGGCTCACACGCTGGCGGTTGTAGCGATGCAGCTCAAACAGGCCCAGGAGCGATGGTGCGTGGGTGGGGTGCAGCTCGAGAGCTTCGCGGTACAGGTCTGCGGCGGAGCGCTTACCGCTGGCCTCGATTTCACGCTCGCTCTCATAGTACAAGGCGGCCAGGGCGGCCAGCACGTCGGGTTCGCTTCCCTCTCCAGCCCGGGCCACGCGCTCCGCCAGAACGAAAGACTTGGAGGCCAGGGTCAGGCGGCCCAGAGCCTGGGCGCAGCGACCTGCGGCCAGGTGATCGCTCCAGGGTGCATCACGCTGGACCTCCAAACCGTGCTCCAAGACGCGACGGCCCGCCTCCCGATCACCGCTCCTCTGCAAGGCCTCCCCCAGAGTCCAAGCATCGAGGGCACTGCTGCCCGTATCCAAGAGCGGCACCCTTGAACCATCCGCTTGCTCAAGCTCCCCCAACAACACCGCCAAGGCCTCATCGCGTCGCCCCAGTTCGCCGAGAATCTCAGCCGTAAGCCGAGCGCAGGCTGCGGCCAGGACCCGATCGCCGCCAGCCATGGCATCCGCCAGGGCCCGCTGGGCCTCGGCCAGCGCCTGATCGTGATGCCCCTGATCCAGCTTGCACGCGGCCATGATGCGCCGTGCCGCGGCATCGCTCGGGTCATCCTCGAGCAGCTCGGACAGCCGGCGTCGCGCTGCGGACCCTCGTCCCCGACGACGCAGTTGGTCCGCTTCGACACGTTCAGCCTGCAGGAGCTCATCGAGCTCATCCTGGGCGGGGTCCTGGGAAGTCCGAGAACCCGGCTCTGCGACCGACGCCCCCGCGGCCCCGGCTACCAGCAGGCTGGTGCAGAGGAGAAGCAAAGGGGTGCGGCGCTGCCGCTTGATTCTGGATTGGGCCACGGTAGGGGGTGCCGGAGCCGTGAGGCCCTGGAGGGTCAGGGTGCCACGGCGTGGGCGCGAGGCCAAGGGAGAGAATCCAGAGGAAGTTTGTTTCGGCTGCTCGGGTTCGCTATTTCTGGATTCTATGGGTTGGGGATCATGCAGTCTGGGGAGGGAGGTGCAGCCTGTTGGGGCGGTGAAACGCGTTGCAACCCGGCCGGTTGGCCGAGGCCTCTGGCCCTGGGCTGCCCCGCTGCTCCTCGTCGCGGCCTCTTGCGCCTCATACCCCCCTCTCAAGGGGAGGTTCCCTGAGGAACCCGCTATCAGCGGACGCGAAAGCGTCCCCTCCTGGCAGAGGATGCGCCATGGAAACCCGGGACTCGTCCCCGCGCTCCGTGATTGGATACGCCGCCAGCCCCGGTCCAATTCCGCGACCTATTGGCAAGTCGAAGCCCACCTGCGCCTTGCGGAGGAGATGCGAACAGAGCCCGATCTGCGCCAAGAGTGCCTGGCCGAGTACCGCTGGGTCCTGAAGCACACGACGCCGCGAGAGTCCCAGCAGGCCCGTGCCAACGCCGGACTCGCCCGCCTGACCCGGGACAGTGGCTTCCACTACCCGGGCACCATCCGTCGGGACGCATGGGGCGCCCTCGCCGAGCTTCCACGGGAGATGGATCCGGCCAGCAGCATGTGGAAGTGGATCACGGTGCACCACTCGGCCATGCCGGTCTCCACCAAAGTGCACGAGAACCAGACCGTGGGCCACCAAGCCGTACGAGCCGTTCAAGCTTCGCACATGAGCAGCCGGGGCTACGGCGACGTGGGCTATCACTTCCTTGTCGACCCTGCCGGGCGCGTCTACGAGGGACGTTCCCTGAAGTGGCAAGGGGCCCACGCCAAGGGCAAGAACAACGTGGGCAACATCGGCATTTGCCTGCTTGGTAATTTCGAAAACGGCCCGCCCACGCGCCAAGCCCAAGCCGCTCTCCACGGCCTAGTGGGATCCCTGAGGAGTGGCTTTGCCATCGGCGCCACGCGCGTGGTGGGTCATAGCCACTGGACATCGACCAAGTGCCCCGGTCGGCACCTGACCGCTGTCCTCAGGCGCTACCGCTAACGGGAGAGGTCGGGCGCCGCGGTGTGAGACTGCTCTTCGATCTGGCGCACTCGATGCAGGTCCCAGGTCACCATGCGTCGCACCAGGTCCTCGAAGCTCACTTCGGGCTGCCAGCCGAGCCGCTCCCGGGCGCGCGTCGCATCCCCCACCAACTGATCCACCTCGGCTGGTCGGCGGTAGCGTGACGAAGTCTCGACATGCTTGTGCCAATCCAGGTTCACCTCGGCAAAGGCACGCTCGCAGAACTGCTCTACGCTGTGGGTCACGCCTGTCGCAATGACCAGATCTTCTGGTTCATCCTGTTGCAGCATGAGCCACATCGCGCGCACGTAGTCCCCTGCGAAACCCCAGTCCCGGCAGGCCTCTAGGTTCCCCAGAACCAGCTTGTCCTGTAGGCCCAAGGAGATCCGTGCCACGGCACGGGAGATCTTGCGCGTCACGAATTCCTGGCCTCGGCGCTCCGATTCGTGGTTGAAGAGGATGCCGGAGACGGCAAAGCGGTCGTAGGACTCGCGCTGGTTCACTGTGGCCCAGTGGGCATAGACCTTGGCGACCCCGTAGGGCGAGCGTGGATGAAAGGGCGTCTGCTCCGATTGGGGCGCGGGGGCCTGACCGAACATCTCGGAGGTGGAGGCCTGGTAGAAGCGCGCCTCCGGGCACACATGGCGCACGGCCTCCAGCAGTCGGGTCACCCCCAACGCGGTCACCTCGGCCGTGGAAACGGGCTCGCTCCAGGAGGTGGGCACGAAGGACTGCGCCGCCAGGTTGTAGACCTCGTGGGGTTGAGCCTGCTCAAGGACGCTCATCAGGCTGGAAGCGTCCAGCAGATCTCCGGGGAGCAGCGTCACCCTTTCTTCAAAACCCGCCAAGCGCTCAAGCGAGGAGATGCTGGTCCGCCTGACGAGCCCGAACACTTCGTAGTCCTTCTGCAGGAGAAACTCCGCAAGAAAACTACCGTCCTGCCCGCTGATGCCCGTAATCAGGGCGCGCCGCTGCTCGCTCATGGCGTCAAGTCTAGACAAAAAACAGAGCCGAGGCGCCCAGCACCGCGCAGTACAGCGCGAACCAGACAAATGCACCCTTGGACAGGGTCAGCACCAAGGCGCGCAGGGCCCCCCACCCCACGAGGCCCGCCACAAAGACGCCAACCAAAAGGAGGGGTACTGACAAGCCGCCACCGCCCGCATCCAACGCGCCGGGAACCTCCAGCAGCGCCGCCCCGGTCACCGCGGGAATACTAAGCATGAACGAAAGTCGGGCGGCCTGCACGGTGGGCAAACCACGCACCAGCCCGGCGGCGATAGTGGAGCCAGAACGGGACACGCCGGGGAAAAGTGCCAGGGCCTGGGCAACGCCCAGCACCAGGGCGTCGGACCAGCGCGGCTCGCCGCAACCTGCAGCATCCCCCTCCATCGGGGACGGGGTCTCATCACCCCCACCACGGCGCCGGCCCCACTCTCCTGCCATCAGAATAATGGCCGTCCCCAGCAGCCCCATGGCCGCCCAGCTCGGCTTCTCAGCGGCACCCCGGAAGAACTCCCGGGAGCTGAACCCCACGGCCGCCGCAGGTAGACTCCCCAACACGAGCCATAACCACATGTGCCACCGGGCACGGGTCAGGTCCCCGAGGAGCTGGGCTACATCCTTGCGGTAGGCGAAGATCACGGCCCCCAAGGTTCCCACATGCAGGGACACGTCCAGTGCGAGGCCAGCCTGCTTGACACCCAAGGCCGTACGGGCAAGGACCAGATGGCCCGAAGAACTGATGGGCAGAAACTCGGCGAGGCCCTGCAGAACGGCCAGCAACAAGACACTGACGGGCCCGAGGGCGGGCTCCATGGCAGTCTCGGCGACCGTAGCGATCATTGTGCGAGTGGTGCCCTACTCGGCATCCGCCAGAGCTTCGAGGGGGGGAGTCCAGGAGACATCGAAGGCCCGGGCGACGGCCTCGTTCGTTAGCTTGCCAGAAATGGCATTGGCGGCACCGCGCAGGGGCTCGGATGCGGCCAGGGCGCCGGCAGCTCCCAGGGCAGCGAGTTGCTTGGCATAGGGCAGGGTGGCGTTGGTCAGGGCGAAAGTGGAGGTGCGCGGAACGGCCCCGGGCATGTTGGCCACACAGTAGTGGATCACGCCGTCCACCACGAAGGTCGGGTCCTCGTGGGTGGTGGCTCGGCAGGTCTCCACGCAGCCCCCCTGATCCACGGCCACGTCCACGATCACACTGCCTTTCTTCATCAGGGCCAGGTCTTCGCGACGCACGAGTTTGGGCGCGGCAGCACCGGGCACGAGAACGGCACCCACGAGGAGGTCAGCCTTGGCCAGCTCCTCCCGCAGGGTGCGGCGCGTGTTGTACAAGAGGGTGCAGTTGGCGGGCAGCACCTCGTCCAGGTACTGCATGCGTTGGATGTTGATGTCGAGGATGGAGACATCCGCGCGCAGACCCGCAGCCATGCGCGCCGCGTTGGTTCCCACGATCCCGCCACCAAGCACGACCACATGGGCGGGACGCACACCGGTCACTCCACCCAGCAGGACACCTGTTCCGCCAGTGGGACGCTCCAGGTACTTGGCTCCGGCTTGAATGGCCAACCTGCCCGCCACCTCACTCATGGGTTCCAGGAGCGGTAAGCGTCGTCCCACGTTGAGTGTCTCGTAGGCAAAGCACTGGCTACCGGTACCGACCACCGCATCGGTCAGCTTCTGATCCGCAGCCAGATGAAAGTAGGTGAACAGGATCTGACCGGGGCGCATGCGGCTCCACTCCACCTCCTGCGGCTCCTTGACCTTCATGATCATTTCGCACGCCTCCCACACCGCCTCGGGGCCCTCCAACACCTGGGCGCCCGCCTCCGCATAGGCCGCATCCGAGAGGTCGCTCCCGAGCCCGGCTCCGGACTCCACGCACACCTCGTGCCCCGCCTCCACGAGCTCTTCGACCCCATGGGGGGTCAGGGCAATGCGGTACTCGTGAGTCTTGATTTCCTTGACGACACCTATCTTCAAGGGAGTCTCCGGGGGGATGAGGGCTGAGGGGGGGCTTGAGAAACTGCCGCAGAAGTCTACCTGTTCCATCCCACAGGGAAAGGCTTGGCAGGGGCAGGTTCGCAGCCTATCCTCTCGCCCCCTCGAAGCCTCAGGCTCCGAGCGTGGACCACTAGCTCAGTTGGCTAGAGCGCTACGTTGACATCGTAGAGGTCACTGGTTCAAGTCCAGTGTGGTCCACCATCCCCCTTCCTGGCGCCCCGGCCATGGAGTGGCGAGCGGCGAGGCCTTCAAGCGTCCCCAGGGACGACCCGGGATGGTCGCCGGGGTCCCGCATTGACCGGAACCATACCAACGCCCCAACGCGCAGGGCCGTAACTCCCCGATGATCCCACCCCTACTTGCTCTGCTCGCACCGCTCGCCCTCTCCGCGCTCCAGGACGTCACCGGCGATGATTCCAGAGAGGCACTGTCCAAGGTGGAGCGGGTCACACCCGTAGTACTGATCGCACGGGTGGTACGGCCTGCGGTGGTGTACATCGAAACCGAATCCACCCAACGCGTGCGCGGCTTGTGGGGTGTACAGGATCGTGTCTATGCCGGCAGCGGGTCGGGGGTAGTCATCCACCCCGACGGCTACATCGTGACCAACTTCCACGTGGTCAAGGGCGCACGCAGCATCACAGTCTCTTTTGCCAAAGACCCACGCAACTACACAGCCGAGTTGGTCTCGTCCGTGCAAGCTGAAGACCTCGCTCTACTCAAGATCGCCTCCCCCAAGGACGCCGAGGGGCACCCCCTACGCACCTTCCCCACCGTCCGCCTGGGTACCAGCGCAGACCTGATGGAGGGCGAACGCGTGGTGGCCATCGGGAACCCCCACGGCCAGACCCACACGGTCTCGACTGGCATCATCTCTGGTCTGCACCGCAATGTACCCGTGGCCAACCAGAACCTGCACTTCAAGGATCTCATCCAGACGGACGCATCCATCAACTTCGGTAACTCCGGCGGCCCCCTGTTGAACATCCGAGGGGAACTCATCGGCATCAACAGCGCCATGAACAGCGCGGCCGAGAACATCGGCTTTGCCATCCCCGTGGATCGCATGCGGGAGATTCTGACCGACGTCCTCTTCCCCGAGGCGCGCAAGAGTTGGCTGGGCTTCGAACTCGAAGAGGGAACACCGCTGCGGGTCGCGCACGTCTGGCCCGGCAGCCCGGCGGACGTGGCAGGCATCTGCGCGGGGGACATCCTCCAGAAGCTGGGCGATCGCAAGGTCGAGAGCCAGGAGGACTTCCTGCACGCAAGCCTGGAGTTGATTCCGGGGGAGGTCGTTCCAATCCAGGTGGCCAAGCCTGACGGAGACCAGACCACCCTCGCCCTTCTGGCCTGGGACAGATACGACGGCACCCTATTTGAGCGCATGGGCATGACCGTGAAAGAAGCACAGGTGAACTCCCGCACCTGGGTCCTGGTGCAAGAGGTCATTCCGGGCGGCCCAGCAGAACACGTGGGAATCCGCGCAGGCGATCTGATCCCGGCCGTGGAGACCGTCATCGACGGCATGCGCTACCCGGTCTGGATTCGAAGCAGGGGCACCCTTGTGCAGCTGATTTCAGGCCTAGAACCGGGACACATCCTGAAATTGGATGTCTACCGCGACGACGACAAGGACCGCAAGCTGACGCGAGACGAACTCTATGAGGGCACGCTCACCCTGCGCTAGATTCCGCACAATTGTGAACTTGCCCCAGATCGGGGCTCACTCAGCCCCCCGACTGGGGCACAATTTCTCTGTCGGGGCGTTCAGGGACGCTGGCCCCGCGCCGATCTTCCCTCCCCCCCCCAGTCGCCCCCTATGCAAGCCCTGCTTCAGTTCTCCGAGCGCTTCGGCAGCATGCTCTCCCGCGTGCTGCTGACGGTCCTGTACTTCCTAGTCCTCGGACCCTTCGCCATCTTCTATCGCCTGTGCGCCGACCCCCTCAGGATCCGACGCCCGGCGCGCGGGAACTGGACGGCCTGGGAAGAGACCAACGAGACCCTGCCCCAAGCCCGACGGCAAGACTAGCTCCATGATCATCCTCGGGCTCTCGTTCTACTACCACGACTCATCTGCCGCCCTTGTGCGCGATGGGGTCCTCATCGCCGCCGCCGAAGAGGAACGCTTCAGCCGCGTCAAACACGACTCGGGCTTCCCGGGCCTGGCCATCGAGTTCGTACTCAAGACCGCCGGTGTCACCGCAGCCGATGTGGACTTCGTGGTGTTCTACGAGAAACCCTTCGTCAAGTTCGAACGCATGCTGCTGACAGCCATGGCGACCTTCCCCAAGTCCCTGCCGGTCTTCCGCGAGTCCATGCAGCGCTGGATCTCGGACAAGCTGTGGATCAAGCCCATGATGTGCCGCGAGCTGGGTGTGCCCAGCTCTAAGCTCCTGTTCGCGGATCATCACATGAGCCATGCGGCCTCGAGCTACTACACCTCGCCCTTCGAGGAGTCCGCGATCCTGACCGTGGACGGAGCGGGGGAGTGGACCACATCCACCATGGGTATCGGCCGTGGCAACAAGATCGAGATCGTCAAGGAGATGCGCTTCCCCCACTCTGTGGGGCTCTTGTACTCCGCCTTCACCGCTTACTGCGGTTTTGAGATCAACGAGGGCGAGTACAAGTTGATGGGCATGCACCCCTACGGCGAACCGCGCTACGTGGATCAGATCTTCGAGCTTCTGAAGGTCGGTGACGACGGCAGCGTCTGGCAGGACATGGACTTCTTCTCCTACCACTGGTCCACCGACGACACACTCTCTCCAGCCTTCGAGAAGCACTTCGGCCGCCCGCGCCGGGACCCCAAGCTCCAAGACCAGTCCCTGGACCCCTACTACTGCGACATGGCGGCCAGCATCCAGCGCGCCACGGAGATAATCCTGCTGCGTATGGTCAACCACCTGCACGAGATCTCCGGTGGCATGAAGAGCCTGTGCCTTGCGGGCGGCGTTGCCCTGAACTCAGTGGCCAACTACAAGATCCTGCGGGACGGCCCCTTCGAGGACGTCTACATCCACCCCGCCCCCGGGGACGATGGGGGTTCCGTGGGCGCTGCCTACTGGGCCTACAACCACATCCTCGACCAGCCCAGAGGGCCCGCCCTGGAGGACGCCTTCCTTGGCAGCGAGCACAGCGACGCGGACGTGGAGGCCTTCTTGAAGGACAACGACATCGCTTTCGAGAAGATCGACGACGACGGCGAGTTCTTCAGGCGGGTCGCTCAGGAGCTGGCCAACGGCCAGGTCTGCGGCTGGTTCCGGGGGCGCTTCGAGTGGGGCCCACGCGCCCTGGGCTCGCGCTCCATCATCGCCGACCCGCGACGCGAGGAGATGAAGGAGAAGCTCAACGAGAAGATCAAGTTCCGCGAGGCCTTCCGACCCTTCGCTCCCTCGGTCCTCGAAGAGCGCGCCAACGAGTTCTTCGAATTTCCCGAAGCCGAGCGCCACTACCCGGCGCGCTTCATGCTCTACGTGGCCCCCGTGCGGGAAGAGAAGCGCTCGGTCCTTCCAGCCATCACCCACGAGGACGGGTCGGGCCGCCTGCAGACCGTCTACAAGAAGACCAACGCCGCCTACCACGCCATCATCGAGGAATTCGGCAAGCTGACCGGGGTACCTGTGGTCATGAACACCTCCTTCAACCTGAAGGGTGAGCCCATAGTCGAGTCGCCAGCTCACGCCTTTAACACCTTCAGCCTGAGTGGTATGGACCTGCTCTTCCTGAACAACTACATCGTCCGCGCGGATGCCAAGAAGCAAATCGCCGAGACGCGCTTCCACCTGCGTCACGAGGGAGACTCCGTCACCCAGATGGTGAGCTGACCCCATGAAGTTCATCAACGTCGCCCTCTCCCTGCTGGTCAGCCTGGCCATTGGCCTGGGTGTCTTTGAAGGCGGCCTGCGCCTCCTGGGCCTGGGGCCGCCCGTCACGCTGAACGCGTTCGACGCCGCCCTGGGTTGGAGCAAGACACCCTCCACCACGCTCCGACGTGGCAATGCCGAGGGCTTCGAGGTGGAGTTCACGTTCAACGCCGCCGGCCTGCGGGATGATGCCGGAGTGACTGCGGAGACCCTGCCAGAGGCGTATCGGGTGATAGCCCTGGGGGACTCTTTCACCCTGGGCTTCTCGGTGAAGCGCGACGATCTCTTCGTGGACCTGCTTGAGAGGTGGTGGAATGCCGAAGGGCGCGGGGTGCAGGTCGTGAACACCGGCACCGAGGGCTACTCCACCGACCAGGAGGTCGCCTGGCTCGAGACCCACGGTACGGCCTGGGACCCCGACCTCGTGCTGCTCTTCACCTACGAAAACGATCTGTTCTGGAACGGCCAATCCCACTACACGGATCTGCCCAAACCACGCTACGCGGCCACGGGAACCCGCGAGCCCGGCGCCCTGAAGGCTCCCCCGGCCCGTCCATGGCACCAGAGTACAGCGATCGGAAATCTGCTCCTCAGAGGGCCCGACGAGGGTGTGGAGTTGTTCCAGCCCGGGAGCGTGCGCCTGCCCAAGGAAATGGGAGCCTTGCTCACCGACCGGCCCGACTTCATGGAGGAGCCTATCGCCCGCACGGGCGGTGCCATGCTGGCGCTGGCACGCCAGGCCCAGGCCCTAGACGCTCGGGTCGTCGTGGTGCCCATTCCCTCCCACAGCGCAATCGACTCCGACTACCGCGACAAGTTCCAGACCCGGATGGGTCTGGCCGCGGGCTCTTGGGACCCCGACCACCCCGTGGACCTGATGCTTGATGCCGCGCGCGCCGCAGGCTTGGAGGTGCTCGACGTGCGCCCTTCTCTGAAAGCCGCCGCAGCGGGTGGCGACGACCTCTACTTCCAAAAGGACTGGCACCTGAATCCCCTGGGCAACCGCGCCCTGGCTCGCGCCCTGCACGAGGGCCTGGAGGACTGCCCGACTTTGCCCGCCGCCACGACCAAAGCTCAACTGCCCGAGACCGCCCCTACCGGATCCGGTCTGCCCGGGTGGCTACCCTGGTACGCGGGCCTTTGGCTGGCCCTCGGCACTCTCTTCGCCCGCGTCTACTCAAATGTCGAGAAGCCCCTCGCGGGGTTCTTCAAGGTCGGCCTGATGTTAGGGATGGTTTTTGCGATCGCCCTGGGCGCCACCCACCTGGTGACCTCACTGAGTCCCGACGTAGGCCGCATCGTCACCCTTAGCGCAGTCACGCTGATCCTAGGTTTCGTCGCCTATAAGTTGGGCAACCGCCTGGGCACCATCGCGGAACTCCTCAAGGCCTTCATCGGCCGAGGCCACTGGTACCTCATGCCCCTAGTCACGGTGCTGCTCACCGTGGGCAGCCTGTTGGTGGTGGCCGCCAGTTCACCGCTCGTCGCCCCGTTCATCTACACTCTGTTCTAGACCCATGGGCGATTTCCTCAAAGAGAACTGGATCTGGATCGTGGCCCCCGTCGTCCTGGTGGCCATCGGCGTCATCGTCATCCTCACGATGAGCAACGGCGACCCAGCGGCCGCGTTCACCTACACGCTGCGCTAGCTCCAGCGCCTTAGCGGGAGAGAAAGCGTTTGGCGAGCAACTCGCCCAGGGCCACAACCCCTGCCGTGTCCAGAACGAGCTTCTTCTCCTGCTCCGGGAGGTCAAAGGCCTTGATGTGGATCAGGTAGGGGTCGGCGGAGGCGACCTCTTCGATCCCCGCCGTGACGTCGATCTCGTTGACCTGCTTATCGTCCGTCGGGGGCTGCTGACTGACGAACCAGGGCAGCTCCGGAAGATCCAGGTCCACGCGGCTCTGATTCACCAGCGCCTGCAGGCGCCCGGGAGCTCCCTTGCGGAAGGGGCCCCAGGACATGTCGTTCTCGCCCAGGTGGTAGAAGATCCCTGCCAGCTCGACCTCCTGGCCGCGATCGCGGAGCTCCTGCATGGACTCCTTCACGAACCCGATGAAGCTCGGGTAGAGGTTACGGGTCGCCGCCACGCTGCCTTCCGGTGTCCAGTCGATGATCTGCGAGCCGCTGTGGGTGAATTTGGCCACGGCGACGCCCTCTCGCAGCTTGCGTGAGACAGTGGCGCCGAAGCTCAGCTCGGGCCCGAAGGTGTCGTAGTAGCCCGCGGGCCCCAGGGGCTCCCACCCGGCCGACACCTTGTACCCCCCACCGATGCTGTAGCGGAAGGCGATGCGGTGGTTGTCCTTGAGGAGCGACGACTTCCCCCTCATGGCCTTCAGCCCCTGCACGAACGCCCGCTCGCCTTCCATGTTGCGGTGCCCGGCGAGCACGAAGAGCTTCACCTTGGCCTCCGCCTTGTAGGGCCAGGCCTTGAGCGGGCGTGGTTGCGCGGGCCGCTTCCCGATGGTCTCCAGGTAGGCGTGGGCGTAGTTGACTCCGTGCTCGAGCTGGCCCAGGGTCCCGTAGTGGTAGTGCAGACCGACCCCGCCCCCGATCTCCACGCCCACGTGCGAGGTGGGTACGTAATCGGCCAGGGGATCGATCTCCGTGACCGCCCGCTGCCCCACACTGATGGCATGCATGCGGGGCCGCAGGTCCATACCCCAGATCGTCTTGGTGCATAGCTCACCGATATAGAAGCGCAGGTCGGGCGTCTGCAGGTCCCGGCGCCAGCAGGCCAGGAAGCGGCTCAGGTTCTCACCGTAGGAAGCCATGTACTCCTCGTTGAACATGTCGTTCTCGCCCTGATGCCAGCACACACCTTCGATGCGGTACTTCGTTCCCTTCTCGTCAAGCACGGCCAGGGCGGAGCGGATCCAGTCCAGGGCCAAGGGGTACATCTCAAAGCCACTGGGCTCATCCGGGTTCCAGTCCCCACCCAGGTGCGTGCCGCCAGCGGCCACCTTAATCACGGCAATGGGTGCCTTGACGGCCCGCGTGACCTCCCTCGCGAAGCTCAGCTCTGGCCCCACCACATTGCTGACGGGAGCCAGGGGCACCCACCCCTCTGAGCGGTGCTTGTTTTCACGACCGATGCAGTAGGAGAACAGCACGTCATTTTGAGGCACGCCCAGCCCCGCGAACGGCGGGAAGCGTTGTATGTCCGCCACCTTCGAATCCGAGCCCACCATGTTGGACTGGCCGGCGAAGATGAAGACACGCAGAGTCGTGTCGTCCGCCTGAACAGCTGCGGCGGTAGGCCGGCCGCAGAGAACCATCAGGGCGAGAAAGGTCAGGCGCAATATCGATCGGTGCATCATGAGTACCCGTAGAGGGCCAGGGAGGTCAGGTGTTTGCCTACCGACATGGTGCCAATGGCCAAGTCGAAGCGCCCAACCGTTTGCCAAACAACTCCCGTCCATTGCGCCAAAGCACGACCCGCGCGGGCATCACATGAGGTTTTCAAACCAGGCGATCGTGTCGTCATACGTGGATGCCGAGATCACATCCTCGTCTCCATCACCGTCCAAGTCGGCGGAGAAAACGCAGGCCGCGCCAGCAATGTCCCACGTGATGATGGTGCCCCCACTAAACCCATTGCCCAGATTCTCGTACCACATGACATAGTCCGAGCCATCAGCCGCCGCGAGCACATCCATGTCCCCGTCCTGGTCCAGGTCTGCGGCATGGACCGAACGGGCGCCCAGTAACTGGCTGTCAATGACCTGTTGAGGCCCAAAATCCCGCTTGGGCAAGCTCAACCGATTCCGATACCAGGCGATCTTTCCAGCCATCCAAGATGCGGAGATGACGTCCAAAGCCCCATCGCCGTCCAGGTCCGCGACGCACACGGCTCGGGCGCCATCCGCAAAGGGGGAAATCAGCCGTTGAGGACCGAACAGCCCACCAGCCCTTGGCCGTGCCCCGAATCCGTGGGCACTGTAGTTCTCGTACCAGGCGATCTTGTCGTCGCCATCAGAAGCCGAAACCACGTCCGCATCGCCATCGCCATCCAGGTCCACCGCATAGACGCAATAGGCGCCCAACGCATCCTCCGTGATGATGTTCTTGGCACCAAAGACGCCACCACCAAGGTTCTCGAACCAGACGATTTGACCCTGGGTAAACGAGGTATCGGATGCGACGACGAGATCCACATCTCCATCACCATCCAAGTCTGTAGCGAAGACCCCGCGTGGCTTCACGGCCGTCGTGCTTATGACCTGTTGAGGCCCGAACAACCCACCACCAAGGTTTTCATGCCAGAGGACCTTGCCGGCAAGTGACGTTGAAATCACATCTGGATCTCCATCACCGTCGAGGTCAGCGGCAGTCACCCAAGAAGCGCTGTCTGCATCTGTTGTGATCGGCCGCTGCAGCCCAAACGTCCCTCCGCCCAGGTTCTCATGCCACGCCACCTTGTTGTCATCTCTTGATGCCGAGAGTATGTCCACATCCCCGTCCCCGTCCAGGTCCGTCGCAAAGGCGCATAAGGCATGGTTTGCAGTGCTAGTGATCCGCAACGGCGGTCCAAAGACCCCCTTGTTCTGGTTCTCGTACCAGGCAATCTTGTCGTCAGCTTCCGATGCAGACAGGACGTCCGGGTCCCCGTCCCCATCCAGATCGGCAGCGTGGACGCACGTCGCGCCTTTGGCGTTGGTCGTGAGCGCCTGCTCCTGTCCGAAGGAGCCACCACCCTGGTTTCGGTACCAGCCTATCGTGTGGTCCCATTTCGACGCAGCGAGCACATCCGGATCGCCGTCTCCGTCGATATCCGCAGCGTAGACTGAGAAGGCGCCTGGTGCTGATGCATTGAGTATCTGCTGTGGGCCGAAACCTATGAACGCACTCCCTATCATCCCCAGGTTTTCATGCCAGGCAACCTGGCTACCAAGGTTCGAAGCAGTGATCAGATCCGCGTCCCCATCACCGTCCAAATCCGTGGCGTAGACGCATTGGGCATCGTCCGCTTGGTTGGTGATTACTTGCTGCGCACCAAAAGACCCGCTGCCCAGGTTCTCGTACCACGCGATGCTGTCATCCAGACTCGATGCCGACAAAACGTCAGCGTCTCCGTCCCCATCCACATCGACTGCAAACGCGAACTGCGCACCGTCCGCGCTGGTGGTGATCACCCGCTCCGGCCCAAATGTGGCCCCTCCAAGGTTCTCATACCAGGCGACCTTGTCCTGCCCGTAGCAGGCAACGAGCACGTCAGGGTCTCCGTCGCCGTCCAGATCTTCCGTGACGATGGATCTTGGGGAGAGCGACGTGATCGAAATAACCTGCTGGGGCCCGAACGCACCCCCACCAAGGTTCTCATACCAAGCAACCTTGTTGTCATACATGGACGACGACAGCACGTCCGGATCTCCATCACCATCCAGGTCCACAGCACACACGCCGGTCGGCGCATCGGCGGCGGTCGAGATCACCTGCTGGGGCCCGATCACTCCATTGCCCAGATTCTCATACCACGCAATCTTATCGTCCCAGAAGGACCCTGAGAGCACGTCTAGGTCTCCATCACCGTCCAGGTCGGCGGTGGTAACGGACCTTGCTCCACTCGCTTCAGGCGCAAGGGTCTGCTTTGGCCCGAAGTCCTGGCTTGACGCCAGGGAAACAGAAACAGATGCACAGAAGAAGGCAAGCGAGCAACGCGTGGGCAGGTACATAGCTCCCATCGTCACACAAACCTCCCCTACCGCAAGCGAAACCTGCAAGGAAGCCCCTGAGCTCGGATCAGCCGTCTCACCCCCTCTTGGATCGGAGGTTCAGGAGACTTCGGGCCTCACTCCACCAGATCCAAGCCCAAGCGGCGCAGGAAGTCGAACCCGCCACAGAGCTCCGTCACGAGCAAGTGCACGGGCAGGGTCTCGGTCAACATCCAGCGTCTGAGTTGGAAGGCGTCGCCGGCGGGGCGGTTGAGGCCCGCGTGGGTGGTGACCGCGCTCTGGTAGCCAGCCTCCTCCACAGCCTGTGCGTGCTCGGCGGAATGATCCCAGCGTCGTCCGAAGGGATAAGCAAACGACTCCCCGCACTCCACCCCGAGGAGCTCCTCCATGGTCGACCGACCGCGCTCGATCTCCTCGCGAGCGGCTTCGGACTCCAGGGTCGTGAGTACCTCATGGGACCAGGTGTGACCGCCCAACTCCACGCGTCCCGAGTCCCGCAGCTCGCGTGCGTCCTCGACTCCAAGGTAGAGTTCTTCGCACAGGGCCGCCTCGTCCCCCCCCGCCTGTTCAAACACGGCTTGAACGGCCCGATCCCGGGGTTCAGCGTCCATGTCGTACTTGAGCCGTCGCTTGAGGCCTCTGGCCGCCGCATCCGCACCCACGGCGAGGACCTCATTCAGAACGGCCGAACCTCCTTTCAACTCCAGGGCGCAGCGACGGCCCGCCTCGGACGCGCCCAGCCTGCGCTCTAACCAGAACCACTTGTGCAGCCAACTGACTCGGCGGGTCTCCAGAGGCCGGGCTTCCAGATACACCGTGCAGCGTGCGTCGCAGGCCTTCAAGAGGGGCAGCAGTTGAGTGCGGTTGTCCAGATAGCCATCGTCCATGGATAGCGCCACGAGCCCGCGGCCCTGACCGGAGTCCAACCGTGCCACCCCCTCCCCCACGGTGACCCACTCCGCGTAGCGGCCGAGGGCGCGCAAGATCTCCTCAAGACGATCAGGAGTGATCTTGAGATCGGCAGGCATCCTCTTGCTGCCCACTGCCCCGTCCACACCGTGGCCGGCCAGGATCAGGAGACGCGCACCCCCGCGGCGGGTCATCAACCGGGCCACACCCGAGTAGACGAACGCCAGGCTGTACAGGTCACGCAGCGTTCGCTTGAGTCGATGGCGCAAGTTCATGTCAGCGCACCAACTCGTCGTCCCGGTCCCCGTCGGTAAAGAACCAGCTGGCCGGGTCGCGGGCCACGGCGGCCAAGGCATGACTCTCATCGAGGGAGTGCACGATCACGATCTTGTAGTCATCGGCCTTGGAGCCGGCGAAGCCCGCCGAACGCAGCCGCTTCTCCCAGTCCGAGCCCTCGATGGCGTGGGCCCGGGCCACGGAGGCTCCCAACTTGTCGAGATGACCGAGCGCGGCCTCCATGGCTCCGGCCCAGGCCACCGAATCCCGCGCGACAAGGTCCACCACGTGCCCCACGGACTCTCCGTCTCCGGGCAGCTGAATCACCACGAAGGCCTGCATGGCGCCCTCGGTATCGAACACGCCGTGGGCCCGGAAGCGACCCGAGGGTGCGTCGATGAAGCGCCAGTTGAGATAGTCCGCACTGCGCTCCACCATCCAGGGCCACTGCGCCGCCACCTCCTGCGTCAGGGGTTCCAGGCTCTCATCAAAGCGCGGGAGTGCCACGCTGGTCAGGGTGTCGAAGGCCACGTCGCGCAGATGACCTCGCCGCATGTTTCCACGCCAGGCTCTCCAGGGTGTGGCCATGGCTGCCAGCCGTCCGGCCTTCATGCGCTCCGCGCGGGCGGCGGCATCGGCGTGCAGGACGAAGGTGTAAGGACGGATACGCCCTACCGACTCCCAGCCCAGGTGCTCCACAAAGATGTGAGCCGACTGGCGATTGGGCAGGCCGAACACGAAAGCCCAGCCGCGCTCGGCGGCCGCGCTCATGGCTCGCCGGTCCAGGTCGCTGAAGACCCCCTGGCCGCGGTGCTCGGGGTCGGTCATCACGTCCCCGGTCTGACCCACCGTGCCACCAACCTCGCCCCGGAAGAGGATGCGGCGTGGGGAGCACGCATAGCCGGAGACGGCCTGCCCGGAGGCCGTGCGCGCCAGGAGGCTGAGTGCCTGCCCGTGGGGGCTGGCGTCGTAGCGCCAGGGCAGCACCCGCTCCCCCTCTTCGGACCCGAAACAACGGTTGTAGAGCGCCGCCTGCTCGGCACGGTCGGATTCACCGCAGGTAGCCACAGGCAGGTCCGTCGTGGGCCTTGTGTGCCCCATGGGATCGTCAGAAGCGGCCATGGACCGTACCCTACCCTTCCCCACCTGCCTGGGTACAGCACGCCGATTCCTTCATTCCACCAGCCTTCGAAAAGCCCAACACATGAGCCGCCTGATCGAATGCGTCCCCAACTTCAGCGAGGGACGCGACTCCGCCGTGATCGATGCCATCACGGCCACCATCGAAGCGAGCGAGGGGGTCAACCTGCTGGACGTGGACCCGGGCTTCGCCACCCACCGCACCGTCGTCACCTTTGTGGGCGAGCCCGAGCCGGTGCTGAACGCCGCGGTGGCCGCCGCCAAGAAGGCCCTGGAGTTGATCGACATGAGCCAGCACCAGGGCGAGCACCCGCGCTTCGGCGCCATGGACGTGTGCCCCCTCGTCCCCGTGGCGGGTATCACCATGGAGGAGACCGTCGAATATGCGCGCACCCTGGCCAGGCGCCTCGGTGAGGAAGCGGGCATGACCATCTACTGCTACGAGGAGGCCGCCCTGTGTCCGGAGCGCCGGAATCTGGCCCACGTGCGAGCCGGCGAGTACGAGGGCCTCGCGGCTCGACTGGCCACACCCGAGGGGACGCCGGACTTCGGTCCGAGCGACTTCAACCCACGGGCTGGCGCCACCGCCGTGAGCGCACGGGATTTTCTGATCGCCTACAACGTGAACCTCAACACGACCTCCACCCGGCGAGCCAACGCCCTGGCCTTCGACGTGCGCGAGAAGGGCCGCATGCGCCGTGAGCCCGACCCCCTCACCGGGGAGATCGTGCGCGACGCGGACGGCAATCCCGAGTGGATCCCCGGCAGCCTCAAGAGCGTCAAGGGCATCGGCTGGTTCATCGAGGAGTACGGCATCGCCCAGGTCTCCATGAACCTGACCAACACGCGCGTCACCCCCCTGCACGCGGCCTTCGACGAGTGCGTCGACAAGGCCCGGGCACGCGGCATGCGCGTCACGGGCTCCGAGGCGGTAGGCCTCATCCCGCTGCAGGCCATGCTGGACGCCGGACGCCACTACCTGCGCCTGCAACAGCGCTCGACGGGAGTCCCCGACGCAGAACTGATCAAGATCGCCGTGCGCTCCATGGGCCTGGATGAACTGAGCCCCTTCGACCCGCGCGCCAAGATTATCGAGTACGCCATCGAGGACGCCGGCGCCAATCCCCTGGTGCACGCGAGCCTCGCGGGCTTCACGGAGCAGACGGCCTCCGAAGCCCCGGCTCCGGGAGGCGGCTCCGTGGCCGCTGCCGTGGGCGCCATGGGCGCGGCCCTGGGCACCATGGTCGCCAACCTCTCCAGCCACAAGCGCGGCTGGGACGAGCGCTGGGAGGAGTTCAGCGCCGTAGCCGAGCGCGGCAAGGCCGCCTACGTGGAGCTGCTGGCTCTGGTGGACAAGGACACCGAGGCCTTCAACGGCATCATGGCAGCCTGGAAGGCGGCGCCCGAAGAGCGCGACGCGGCCATCCAGTCCGCCACACGGATCGCCATCGAGGTGCCCCTGCGAGTGATGGAGGTCAGCGTGGACTGCATGCAGGTCTGCGCCGATATGGCGGAGTCCGGCATGGAGGCCTCCCTCTCGGATGCCGGCGTGGGCGCCCTGTGTGCACGCACCGCCGCCCTGGGCGCCTACCTGAACGTCCGCATCAACGCCTCCGACCTCAAGGACGAGGACGAACGCAAGGCCTACCTCGACCGCGCTGGCGACCTGCGCTCCACCCTGGAAGCCCGGGAGAGCGAAGTGCTGGCCATGGTGGAAGCCAAGCTGGGCTGAGTCCTCCGGCGCGCCGCACCCCGATCCGCCCATGGCCCGCATCGCCATCGCTCGCCCCCACGGCCGCCAGGGGGGCAACCTGACCACGGCCCTGCGCTGGGAGCGGATCCTGACCGACCTCGGACACGCCGTGAGCTTGGACGAGGGGTGGAAGCCCAGCAACGGGCCCGCCCCCGACCTGCTGATCGCCCTCCACGCCCGGCGCTCGGGCCCGGCCATTGAGGCCTTCCGTGCGGCGCACCCCGATGGCGCACTGATCGTGGCCGCCACAGGCACCGACCTGTACCAGGATCTGCCCGCGAAAGAAGCGCACGGGCGCACGTCCCTGGCCGGGTTCGAAGCGGCCGACCGCATCCTGGTGCTGCAGGACCTTGCGCCAGCTGCCCTGCCCGAGCACCTGCGGCACAAGGCGCGGGTAGTGCACCAGTCGGTGCAGGGGCTCCCGAGCGAGCCTGGCTCTCCTGCGCAGAGCGCCTCTCCCCTGCAGGTGTCCATCCTGGCGGAACTGCGCCGCGTCAAGGACCCGCTGCTCGTCCTCGACGCCCTGGCACTCATCCCCGAACAGGTCGAACTGAACGTCACCCACGCGGGGGTCGGGGACGAACCCGATTTGATCGAGCGCGCCCAGGCGGCGTCGCAGCGGAGCCCTCGCTACCGATGGGTCGGCGCACTGCCCCATGAGAAGGCCCTCGAACTCCTGGCCCACTCACACCTGACCCTCAACACCTCGCGCTCCGAGGGGGCCGCAGGAGCCGTGGTCGAGGCCCTGGTTCTGGACGTTCCGATCCTGGCCAGCAACATCGCGGGCAATCGCGGCGTGTTGGGCGAAACCCACCCGGGCCTCTTCGGTGTCGGCGATGCGGGCGCCCTGGCCGCGCACCTGCTGAGAGCCTGCGATGAAGAGGGTTACCGCGAGGAGCTGCGCCTGGCGGGTCGCGCACGCCTGCCGCGGGTGCAACCCGAGCGGGAAGTGGCCGCCTGGACAGAACTCCTGCGCGAAGTGCTGCCGACTTCGCCACCGAAAACCGCGCCTGACTAGTGGTGACTCGTGACCACGTGCCGCTTGGGCGGAGGCACGAGGCCCACGGCCCGGCCCAGTCGCTTGCGACCGAAGACGGGGTTCTCCATGTAGTACAGCGCGCGCTCATAGAAGCGCTTGGTGCGCTGGGGCATGGAGTAGTACCAACGCTCGTAGGAGCGCACCATGTTCTTGCGCATCTCCTCGAGACCCACCTGGGTGAAGTTCTCGTGCTTGTAACCGGAGCGGTTAGAGGACACGTAGTTCTCCGAGAGGTCGGCAATATCGATGTTGGCCTGGTAGTTATCCCAGGACTCGGTGCCGATCAGCGGATTGAACACCGAGATGCGGATCAGATCCGGACCAGCGAGGCGCAGCACCTTCTCGGTCTCTTCGATATCGGCGGCCGTCTCGCCCGGTGAACCCACGATCAGGTAGACCTTGGCCCAGATGCCCGCGCGCCGGGTCATCTTGGCGGCGTTGATGATGACCTCGGGGGTCAGGTCCTTCTTGAGCACGTCGAGCATGCGCTGGGAACCGGACTCCCAGCCGTAGTAGATGCGACGACAGCCCGCACGGTGCATGTGCTTGAGCAGCGGGTAGTCCACGCAGTCCGCACGCGTGTTGGCCACCCACTCGAACTTCAGGCCACGGCGCAGGATCTCGTCACACATCTCATGGATGCGTTTCTTGCGCAGAGTCAGGATCTCGTCCACGAACAGGATCACGCCCGGATCGTAGGTCTTGATGAGGTGCTCGAGCTCATCGACGATGGCCTCGGTGGAGCGCACCCGGAAGCCGCGGCCCGTGAGCTCCTTCTGGCAGAAGATGCACTTGAAGGGGCAGCCGCGCGTCGTGAAGATGTAGCACAGGTGCTCGGGGTTGTTCTTGAAGTAGGTCTCCATGGGCAGCAAGTGGCGTGCCGGAATGGGGAGCTCGTCCAACTTCTTGATCAGGGGCGGCGCCTGGCTGTCGAAAGCCAATTGTCCGTCGCGCCAGGCAGCTAGACCCGGGACCTCTTGTAGAGCCGCGTCGTCGTTGCCGTCGATGGCCTTCAGCATCTGGGGGAAGGTGTATTCCGCTTCGCCCTTGAGCACGTAGTCGAAGTGGCCGGTGTCCAGGAACACGCCCTGGTCCACGGACGCGTGGGGCCCCCCCATGACTGTGATCTTGCCCTGCTCCTTAGCGTACTTGGCCCAGGCGATGGCGCGCCGGATGTTGGGGGTCAGCGCACTGAAGCCGATGACCTCGTTACGCTCGATGGCGGCCTTCATCTCCTGGTCGGTGGCCACGCGCTCGTCGTGCAGTTCGATCGGGATGCCCTCGCGCTCGAGCATGGCACCCATGTAGCCGATCCCCAAGATCATGGAGAGCGGGTCTTCCTGCACGTGAGGCTTGACGTAGGTGAGAAGGGTCTTGCGCATGGAGGCGGGTGAGCGAAGGACTTCGAGAGCCCGGGATGAGAGTCCGTAGGACCCAAATCTACCCCACACGGAAGGTTTCCGCAAAGGAGGACAGGGGTCCAGGGGCCTAATCGACTATCGGGACCAGGGTCCTTTAGAGCATCCGGGGGAGGCCGGCTACCCCTCCTGGTCAGACTGGGCTGCCGCCACCCAGGGCCAGACGAGCCGCTGCGTACTCCTCCAGGAAATCCCCGTGGAGTCGCTCTATCCCAAAATGGGATTCCAATCGCTCTCGGCCAGCGCGTCCCATGCGCTGGCGCAGATCCGGATCAGCCAGGAGGGTCGCAATGCGATCCGCGTAGGCGGGCACGTCGAAAGGGTTGGCGATGAATCCGGTCTCTCCCTCCAGGACCACCTCGCGCGAGCCCCCCATGGAGGTGGCCACCACGGGCAACCCGTGCTCCATGGCTTCGAGGTTGACGAGCCCGAAGGTATCGAAGCAAAGGGAGGGCGTGACGAACACGTCACACGAACTGTACGCGGCGGCCAGATCACCACCTTCCAGCCAGCCGGTGCCCACGATCATGCGCTGCACGCCCAACTCATGGGCGCGTTGCTTGAACTCGCGGTCGTACACGTCGCGCTTGCCCATCAAGAGCAGACGCAGGTTGCCGAAACGCGACTGCAGCACCTTGAGCATCTCCAGGAGCTTGCCCACTCCTTTCTGTTCGTGCAGACGCCCTCCCAAACCCAGAACCAACTTGCCGTTCAGATCGTAGCGCGTACGAAAAGTGCGCTTGACTTCGGGATCCACGACACTCGTGAGCGCCAACGCATTGTGCACCGTGCGATCCACACGCAGGCCATTGGCGCGCAGCACCTCCCCCAACGCATCGGAAACCACCGTCAGACGGTGAACGTCGCGCTGCAACACCTCTCGGATACGGCCGTTGCGTCCGGGGCGGAAGCGCAGGCGCTGACAGGGGATGCACTTGCTCAGTCGCGCCTGCACGTCGTTCAGGGTGCCACCGTGCTCCTCCCCACCGTGGAAGCAGGTCAGCTTCTGGTAGCAGAAGGTCATCACGTCGTGCGCCGTGAACACGACCGCCGCACCGGAGCGGGCGGCCTGGGTCAGGGCCTGGTAGCCGATGTGGGTGTGGATGAGATGCGCGTGCACCACGTCGGGTTTCCACTCCCCCAAGAGGGCATCGAGGGGTCCATCGATGACCTTGTTGTGCAGGGACCTCCAGGCACGGAAGCGCACCGGGTAGTCGGACCAGACCCGGGTGACCTCCACGCCCTCGATGGTGACCTGGCCCGCCTCCTCCTTGGAACGCACGCAGGAGAGCACCCGCACGGCATGCCCGTCTGCGACCAGGCAGCGGGCGTGCTGGTACATCTGGCGGGTGGAGGACCCCACCCGCGGGTCGTCGATTTCACACAGGAAGAGAACTTTCATGAGAGCAGTGCGGCCGTGTACAGGTCCAGTACCCGGGCGGCATTGTGGTCCCAACTGGACTCGGATGCGAACTGCACCCCTTCGGCGCCCATGCGCTCACGCAGGCCGGCGTCGGCCAGCAGTCGGGCCAAGGCCACCTGCACGGACTCCACAGTGGGATCGGCCAACAGTCCGGTGCGCTCATGTTGAACGGCGTCCTCGGCTCCGGACTCCCGGGTCCCGAGGCAGGCGGTGGCGGAGGCGGAGGCCTCAAGGTAGACGATGCCGAATCCCTCAAAGCCCCCATCGCTCGCGGTCACAGGCGTGTGGATGAACACCTCCGCCCGCTGCAAGAGGTCGATCTTCTCCTCCTCGGTCACGTTTCCGAGGAAGTGCACGCGCCCCTCCATGCCCTGGTCCCTCACGAGCTCCTGCAGGCGTCGCGCGTAACCACTCTCATCCCCTTCCTCAGCCAAGTTGCCCACGATGAAGTGCTCCAGCTCGGGGTGGTCCCGTGCCACCCGACACCAGGCCTCCAGGGCGAGATGATGTCCCTTGCGCTCCTTCACCTCTCCGATGGAGAGGGTGAAGCGCTTTCCCGACCACGGACGGTCCGACAGCTCCCGCGACTGACTGTAGCTGGCCGCATCCACGCAGTTGGTAATGACCTGGACGCGCTCTGCCAGTCCCTCGACCTCTTGCATCTGCTCCAGGAGTCGCGCCCGGGTGTAGTGACTGACTGCGATCACCTGCTGGAAGCTGGCCAGCACCTGCCTGGCCCGCGCTCCGTGCCGCTTGGAGAGCAGGGGCTCGATGGTGTAGGTGCCGTGCGCGGTGGCCAGACAGGGCTTGCCCGCCAGACGCGCCCCGGCCAGGGCCAGGTGGTTGTGGGGATAGTCCTTGATCGCATGCACCAGGTCCGCATGACGCGCCGCGCGCCAGGTGTTCCAGGTGCCGAGGATGCGCCACACCCAGTAGCGCAGGGGCGTCATGTAGTAGAAGTAGTCCGGCGGCAACGCCACCTCGACCTTCCAGTGTGCGGGCACCTGCGATGAAGTGGGCCGGTGCTTGCGGGCCAGGAGCACGTGCACCTCCAGCCCCGGGCTGGCCTCCTCCAGGGCGGCCAGCAGGCGCATCCCATAGCGTCCCACCCCATCGAGGTCGGAGAGGGAGTCGGTCAGGTACAGAACTCTCAAGGGCGTAGCGGCACCGGTCGGTGCGCAAGGCAAGGGTAGCCCCTGTGAATGGCCGATGCAGTCAAGATCCCACCGGCTTCGTGGCGGCGCTCAAGGTTTCGCGTTCGTCCATCCAGAGCAGGAGCTGCCGGGCGCGCGCCTGCCAGGAGTGCTGCGCGGCGCGGGCGGCCATGGCCGCGGCCAGTCGTGAGCGCCGGCCCTCATCCGCCAGCAGCCCCTCGATGCCTGTCGCCAGTGCCCGGCCGTCGTCGGGGGCCACAAACTCGGCCTCCTCAGCGGAGAGCAGAGCCCGCAGGCTCGGCAGATCGGAGCACACCAGGGGCAGAGCCGCCGCCATGGCTTCGAACACCTTGAGGGGCGAGGTGTAGCGGGCGCTGATGGCCGGGGTCGAACGGTTCGGCACCAGACCCAGATCCCCGGCAGCCAGGTAGAGCGGCACGCGCTCGGCGGGTTGGAACCCATCCAGGCGCAGGTTCGGCAGGTCAGCGGCCAGATCCCGCAAGCGCGCCACGTCCGCATCCATCCCTCCGGCGATCACGAACTGCACGTCGGGCAGCTGACGCGCCGCCGTCAGGACCCCATCCACCCCCTTCCACTCCATCAACCCGCCGGTGTAGACCACCAGGTGTTCGCGCTCCTCCAAGCCCAGGGCTGCTCGGGCTTCGTTCCGGGTGGGCAGATCTGCAAAGCGCTGCAAATCCACCCCGTCGTGGGCCACGTGGATGCACTGCGGGTTCACACCCAGCTCGATGAGGTCCTCCTCGACGCCCTCAGAGATTGCCACGATCCCGGTCAACTCGGCGGCAGCCTGCAGCAACCAGCGGCGCCTCAGGCGACCACCCGGCACACGGTGCACTTCGAGAAACACACGCGCGCGCGCGCGCAAGCCATGAGCGATTTCGACTTCGCGGGTCAGGATGCGTGCCCCCTCACCCAACCCGCCCAGCACCTTCAGGGCCGAGCGCGCAAAGGACCACTCCTGCAGACGTGCGGGAGGGAATTGCAGAGCACGGGGCAGGCGCTCGATCCAGTCCACACAGGGCAGGGCGACGGTATCCACGGCCGAGTCCGACACACCGTAGCGAGCCAGCAACTCCGCGGAATCCAGCACCGGGGTATCCCGGCGCCGCGCGTAGTAGAGGGTCGTTGCCGCCCCCAGGGACTGGAAGGCAGCCGCCACCTGGGCCACCTGCAAGGACTGGGCGCGCTGGGAGGGCATGCGCGCGTTGGCGACGAGAGCCAGCGGCGCAGGGTTGCTGGCGGAGGCCTTGTCCGGAGCGACCAGGCGGTAGCGCACGCGGCCTTCCCCTTGCTCGACGCCACGCGCTGCGCCCGGCAGTGCGTAGCGCACCGACTTCGCGGCCCCCGACTCGACCAGTTGGTCGTCTACCCGCAGCCCCGTCTCATCCAACTCGAAGACACGGAGCAGCCGGGATCCAGGTAGCGCCTGACCATCGCGGCGCGCCAAGCGGGACTCGAGTTGCACCCCCTGTGGCGTAACGCGGCAGGCGGGCGCCAGGTCCATGTCGCTGCGAACGCGCGGGGAGGCGAAGGCCAGGGCGCCGTCGCGCAGTCGGCGCACGGGCTCCCCCAGGGCGGCCCGCAGCCCTCGCGCGCGCCAGGCCGCGCGGGCCAACCAAAGGGAAAAACGCAGGTCCGTGGCCCCTGCGCCCAGGCCGCGAGCGAAGTTCCACACTCCCGCCCGAGCCGCCCACTCTGCGGGGACGGGCGCCCCACCCGGGCTCCCGTCCATGGATCGTTCCAACAACTCCGCGCCCGTGGCCTTGCTCACAACACGCAGCAGGCCCGCACCATGGGGGCTACCGTGCATGGCACTGCGGCCCGGCCGAGACCCGCGCACCCAGGCGATGAGGTGCTCGTTCTCCAAGCGATAGAGCGAAGCCTGTTCGAATGCCTGCACGGCCGGCATGGCGGTCGCGACGTCCCCACCCGCCACCTCCAGCGCCTCCAGCGCCTCCAGGTCGGGTAGAGCGCGCGCGGCCCAGGAGGCGTGGCCCGCCCAAAACAGGGAGCACTGGTAGTCCTCTCGGCCGCTCCGTGCGCGGCGGGCACGCGGTCTCCCCTCCCGGTCCAGGCAAGCGGCCCAGGCCCGGTGCGCGGCGAGAGCCGCGCGCCCGTGGTGCGCCTTGCCGAAGATGCGCCAGCCGCGAGCCAGGGCGAACACGTCAAAGGGATGGCTGACCACTTCCCCGGCACCCTCCCAGTACCAGGGCTTGGCCTCCACCAAACTGCACTTGTGACCATCGGGGCCGTAGAGGGCGGCCAAGAAGTCCAATCCCCGGCACAGCGAATCGGCGTGGGGCGACTCGCGCGGGTTAATCCCTACGCTCTCCAAGCTGTACAGCAGGAAAGCGCTCACCCGGCCCTGGTAGTAAGAGGACACATCCGAGGAACCCGGGTGCGGCGCTCCCGAATCCAGCGGGTGATAGGGATAGCTACCGTCGGCGTGCTGCTCGCTGGCCAGCCCCATGGCCCCTTCGGTCACTGCCAGGTGCAGAACTTCGTGGCCGCTCAACCGGGCTGCGCCCGCCACGCCCGTCATGGCCCAGGCCCGCTGGGCGGGGATCGGCTTTTGAGTCGCCGCGTAGCGCAGATACGTCTGGGCGTGGAGCACGCAAGCATGCTCGAAGCTCTCCCGCTCGGGAGCGGTGAGCCGCTCCCCGAAGGTGGTGACCAGCTGGGCCAGGGCGTCCGAGCAGGCCCCGCCGTCGATCACGTTGTTGGAGCAGTTGTAGGGATCGTGCCGACCGGGTCGAAAGGTGAAGCAGGTGCTCTCGCCCTCGCGTTCAAGCCGCGCCACCAGACGCCGCCCCTGGGCCAGAGCTATCGCGAACAGGCGATCCGAGCGGGCCGCGCCCTGGCGCGCCAGCTCACAGGCCAGGACGATGGCCCCCGCGCTCTTACCCGTGTGCTCCACCCCGTGCTTGGGGCAGATCAAGGCCCCGTCGCCGCGATCCTGGGCCACCATCCAATCCAGGACCCGCTCCAGGGGTTCGCGTAGGGAGGAACTCACGGCGACTAGGAAACCAGGAAGGCTCCGAAGGAGCGGCAGAGGGGGCGCAGGGGTTCGCTGGTCTTACCTCCCATGCGGCGCACGGGCCAAGCCATCACATGCGCGGCCCAGGCCAGGGTGGTGCAGGCCTTGACCCAGACGCCCGCCAGGGCGCCGTGGTGCTTGCGGAAGTAGGTCAGGCGGTCGGCGTGCCAGCGGGCCACGAAGTCGTGCAGCTGTCCCGTGCTCGCCCCACCGTGGTGGACGACCTCTGCGGCAGGCAGAAAACGGATGGGACGCGCGAGACTCGCCAGGCGGCGGGCCAGGTCCACGTCGCCGAAGAAGAGCCCGAAGGACTCGTCAAAGCCAGCGAGCTCCTGCCACAGGGCTCGGGGCATGAGGAGTGCTGCGGTAGGCGGCTGAGGCACGTCCCGCTCGTGCTTGTGATCAAAATCGCGCATGAAGTAGCGCTGCAATTCAGGGCTGCCCGGCCAGATGCGCTCCAGCGGCGTCGCGAAAAAGAGCGCCGTGGACCAACGGGGGAAGGCCATGCAGGACGCCTGGGTCGCTCCATCCGGCCCCACCAGACGCGGGGCTACCGCTCCATGTTCGGGATGGGCGCGGGCGAAGCTCAACAGGGCCTCTACTGCATCGGGGCGCACCTCGGTGTCCGCATTGAGCAGGAGCAGATACTCGCCTTGGGCCTGGGCGCAACCCAGATTGGTGGCACGCGAGTAGCCCACGTTCGAGTCGAGGGCCTTGAGCCCGGCCCAAGCAAACTCCTCGCGCACCATGGCGTCTGAGCCATCGCCTCCAGCGTCCTCCACCACGATCACCTCTGCCCCGGCTTCGTGGACGGGCTTCAGACTCTGCAGGCAAGTACGCAGGAGCTCCCGAGTACGCCAGGCGCTTACCACCACGCTCAGTTCGGGCTGCGGCCGTGTCACGCCGCGCCCCCCATCTCCTGCACCAGCCGGCCCATCAAGGACTCCACCTCGTGATCCCTGGCCACCATGGCACGCAGGTCCGCCCCCAGGCCGCCGCGCTCATCGGCGGGCAACTCCAGCAGGGTTTGGGCCCGCTGCGCAAAGCCATGCACATCACCCGGCTTGAACCCCAGGACTTCAGCCTGACCGCCCAGCTCAGCGAGCAGGGGCACGAAGGACTCGTTGCACGTCAGCACCGGCAGACCGCAGGCCATGGCCTCGAGCACGACCTTGTCCACGCTGCCCGTGCGACTGCCCGACACGAACAGGTCCGCGCGCTGATAGAGCTCCGGTATCTGGGGGTAGGCCACCGCGCCGTGTAGACGCACACGCTCGCCGAGGCCCAGGGTCTGGATCTCCCGCTCGACCTCGTCCCCGTAGGCGTCATCACCTCCAGCCAAGGCGCCACCGGCCCAGTCCAATTCCACGTCCAGCCCGCGCTCCACCAGCAGCGCCAACCCACGCAACAGGGTCAGCGGGTCCTTCGCCGGCGTCAACCGCCCCACGGAGAGCAGTCGCAGTCGTCCCCCCGGGGGTGAGACCGCGCCCCGCGGCTGGAAGTGCTGCAGGTCGATCCCGTGGCCGGTGACGGTTTTCTTGGGGGTGTCCACGCGCATGGATTCTGAGGAGGCCGTGAACACCTTTTGGACCACTTCCACCGCCTGCGTCAGGCGTTTATCCACGCCTTTGTGGGTGTACCACAGGAAGTGTCCCACCTTGTGACGCTCGGCAAGCCCCGCAGCCAGGGTCGAGTAGCGCGGCACCATGTGGGTCAGGAGCGTGTCGAACCCATCGGCGGCGAACGCCTCCTTCAAGATCCCGCGGTAGCGCAGGTAGCGCCCAAGAAAACCACGCCGCCCGAGGACACGCACGTCCACGTTGTCCGGCAGCCCGCTCACGTCCCCCACTTCCAGAGCCACCACCCGCAGTTTCCCGACGCGCGAAGCCAACCCCTCCACCCACCGCACGACAAAGCCCAGCACGGCGTCCTGCCGGTCGAGTACCTGGGTCACGAGTACCAGATTCACAGCTGAACCTCGGGCTCGCCCGCCAGGCGTCGCAATCCGTTGGCGTAGTTGGCCAGGGTCGCGTGGAACTCGAAGGGCCGAGCGCGCTCAACCGCGCGGCGCCCCATCTCCAAGCGCACGTCCTCGTCCCCCAGGACCCGCTCCAGGGCCACGGCCACCGCATGGGGATCCCAGCCCGCCAAACCACCGGCCAGGCCATCACCCACCAACTCACTCATGACCCCAACGGGAGTGGAGACCGCTGGCGTCCCACAGGCCATGGCCTCGACCGTATAGCGCGGCCCCCCCTCGCAGGTAGAACCGCAGATGCACGCGCGGCTCGCCCGATACAGGTCGGCCAGATCGGACGGCGAGTCCACCCACTCGATGAAGGTGGCATCCAGGTTGCGCATCGCCGCGCGCGCCTCGATGACCGGACGCATCGGGCCACGCCCCACAAACAGGGCGCGCATGGAGTGGCCTCTGCGCTTGAGCAATGAAAGGGCGTCGACGATGCGTCCGAGCCCCTTGTTGGGCACCATGCGTCCCACGAAGATCACGTCGTACTTAAGCTCCGGCGCCGAGCCCTCGGGTACGGGACAGAAGACCTCTTGGTCTATGTAAAGCGAGGGCAGAAACAGGATCTTGCGCTCGGACACGCCCCAACTCTTCAAGATGCGAGGCATCTCCTCTTGATTGACGACCCGAAACGCCGCGGCCTTGTTGCGCGCCCAGCGTACGTAGGTGCGCGCCACTAAACGATCGAAGCGTTCGCGCAGGTTGGCCGAGACGGGCACACCGGGCACGTGGTGCAACTCCGACAGGTAGGGCAGCTTGAATCGCTGGGAGAGGTGCGCGCTTCCGACGCCGTTGTAGAACCAGCCGTAGTCGTGGCTGGTGATCAGCTTGTGGCCGTGCTGGTCGATCAGCTCGGCACCCTTGCTGGTGACGTAGTTCACCATCCCGCGCCGGGTGACCGGTGCCGGGTGAAAGTGCACGTTGTCGTGGATCTGGCGCACCTTGATCTCGCCATCAGGCTTGGGGCAGATCACGTCCACACGCTCGAAGTAGCGGGAGAACTCCGCCTGCATGGAGTAGAAGGGACCGCGCTCCCCCAAGGCGACCTGACGGTCACCGGACACCATCAACAAGCGCAAGGTTCCTCCTGTAGCAGGGTCTGGTAGAGCGCCTCAAGGCGCAGGGCAAGGGCCTGGGCGCTGTGACGCGCCGTGACGCGCATCCGTGCGCGCTGCCCCATGTTGGCACGCTCCTCGGGCTCATCCAACAACCGGGCCAGTCCGTAGGCCAACTCATCCACATTCTCCCCCACAAAACCGGTGCGCTCATGGGCCAGAACTTCCTCAACACCCCCTACGGCAGCTGCAACAGCGGGCACCCCGGCTGCCCCTGCCTCGATCAGAGCCACGGGCAGCCCCTCAGAACGCGAGGTGAGCAGCACGGCGTCCAGATCCCCAAGAACGGGCCCCATGGAGTCTACGGCCCCGAGCAGGTGCACCCGCTCGGCTCGGGCCGAGGTGCCCGCGAGGATTCCGCGCTCCAAAGCACCGCGCTCGGGACCGTCCCCCACGAACACCAGGTGCAGATGGGGGTAGCGCCCTGCCAGGAGGTCAAAAATCTCCAGGGCGAGCTGCGGGCGCTTGACCTCAGCGAGTCGCCCGATGATCCCGACGAGAAACGCCCCCTCGGGCAACCCCAAACGTCGACGAAGCGCTCCGTCCCTGCGGCTCTCGAAGGGCGCCAGGTCGATTCCTGGCGGCACAACCACCAAACGCGACTCCTCCACCACACCCAGGCGCAAGAGATCGTCGGCCGTAGCGTGCGAGACGGCCACGATTCGATCGGTGCGTCGGGCCAGACGCCGCTCGTGCGCGATCAGCGCACGCGACACGATATCGGGGAAGTAGCCCTCCAATACATGCCCGTGGAAAGTGTGGACGCGCCGAACACCCGCAACAGAGTTCGCGGCGCGGCGACCCAGGGTCCCCGCCTTGGAGGCATGGGTATGCACCACATCGGGGCGAAAATCGATCAGGGCCCGGCGCAGAAAACGGGTGGCGTTCCAGTCGCCCCATGCGGACAGTCCGCGCTTCAGGGAGGGGACGCGCACCACGTCGATGCCGCGCTCTGCCAGACTCTCGAACAGGTCCCCTTCACCTGGTCCCGACTCGCCTGCAAAGACGCGCAGGGTGTGGCCCGCCTGCTGCAAGAGGGGGTCAGAGGCCAGTACTTGCCTGGCAGGCCCTCCGAGATTCAATCGCGTCAGGATGCGGGCGATGCGCACGTGCGGAGCGTCTCCTGTTCCGCCCACTGCAAACATTCGCCGATGACCTCATCCAGGTTGCGGCGGTGATCCGCCAGACCCAATGCGCGCGCACGCGTCAGATCGGGGACCCGGTGCTGAACCTCTTCAAAGCGCGGGTCGAGGGTCTGGGTCGGATCCACGTGCTGCAGGCAGGACAGGTCACGTCCTGCGAGTTGAGCCACGCGAGTGGCGAGCTCGAGCACGCCGCAGCGGAGATCCCCGCCCAGGTTGAGAGCGCCGACAGGCCGCTCACAGCCCAAGGCCAAACGCACGATGTCCCCCGCCACGTCTCGGACGTGGCCCAGGGTTCGCACCTGATCCCCACTGCCGTGTACGGGCAGCGCCTCGCCCATCAGGGCGCAGCGCACAAAGGTGGGCAGGACCATCCCGCTCCCTGCGTCCTGGTCGGGCCCCACCACGTTGAACAGACGCAGGTGTAGGGGCGCCACCGGCCAGGCATCCCGACTGCTGGCCTCGTCCAGCGCCAACTCGACCGCCCGCTTGGAGGCCGCGTAGGCCCAGCGGCCGGTGCCATGGGTGGAGCGCACGGGGCTCTTTTCGTTCAGAGGCCGAGAGGACTCGCAGTAGACCTCGCTCGTTGAGGCGGAGATGATTCGCGGCACGCGGTCGCACGCGGCCAAGGCCCCGATCAACCCGGAGCAGGCATCCAGGTGCTCCCGGCGGCAACCTTCGGGGTCGCTCAGCACGCGGCGCACGCCAACCCGGGCCGCCAGATGAATGATGGTGTCGAAAGGCCCCTCGCGTTGCAGCAGGTCCGAGAATGCCCCCGGTGCGGAGACGTCGACGCGCCGCAAGCAGGCTGCCTCCTCGATTGTTGTCAGCCGATCGGGACCGCCTGCGGACAGATCGTCGGCGACGACCACCCGCGCACCCCGCTCAAGGAGCCCTCGCGTGACGCGCGAGCCCACCAGACCCGATCCGCCGGTCACCAGCAAAGCGGGGGTTGAGGTGAGGGAGGACTGCATGAGGCGTGGGACGGCTGGGCACGGGGCATATTCCCCGCCCGGCCAAGGTACCAACCCCGACGGGAGCAGCGTAGGTTTCTCCCCGCCTGACCCGCGATCCCCTAGAACAGCGTCAGGTGGTACAGGTTCAGGAGGGTGTAGCCCCCTGCTGCCAACCACAGGCCGATACGCGCCAAGGCGAAGTTCTTGTGCAGGGTCAGAACTCCCAGGGCCAAGGCGATCAGGAGCGCCTTCCAGATCACAAATCCCGCGCGGCCCGACTCGAGGAGGGCGGCGGCCACCGGATTGAGCTCGATCCCGCCCGCCTGCAAGTGGGTCAAGGTGAAGAAGCTGTCTCCGATGTTCATCAGTGTTATCCAGACGATGGCCAAGATCATGGACACCGTGTAGCGATCGACGAAGCTGCCCTCCTGCTCATAGTCCCGGCGCACGCTTCGGCGACGGCCACCGAAGAGGGTGAAGCGCGAGAAGCGCGGTGTGGGCCGCTTACGGCGGTCCTCGCCGCGGAACACTTCGGGTACAGGAGCCGAGGTGGACGCTGGAAGGAGATGGTCGAGATCGATGGAAGCCATGGGACTGCCCTATCCATCGGCTTCCGAGGGGGTGGGCCTTATGGCGCGGGCCGACCAAATCCACATCCCGAGGCCCTCGGCGGATCATTGCGTCTCTGATTGGGACACGCCGGCCGGCTTGCCGAGCTCCTCCAACAGAACCGTCGCGTAGGCACCGGGGGGCAAGGTGAATCGCAGGCGCACCACCGCTCCCTCTGCTTCCCAGGTCACATCGCGCGGGCCCACGAGCAGGGCGCGTCGCGCGCCCTTGGGAGCGAGCGCACCGGGCAAGGACGCGAGGGCCTCCAAATCCAGGTCCGCTTGTGCCAGGGCTTCCCGTTCCCACTCAGCCACCGTGCCCCGGGTGCGCTGTGCAGCGGGGCCGGGGAGGGGCCCGCTCGGAACACGCCGCAACAGGTCCGACTGCACCTGGGCTTCGGCTGCACCGTCGCCCTCGGGCGCGGGCATCCCCTCACCCGTCCACGGATCGACTAGGAGATCTCCGGGCAGCACGCGGCGGGCTCCTCCCGGTTCGATCATGCGCTGGCCCAGGACGCGGTTGAACACGGCAGCCTGCAGAGCAGAAACGTGCAGGGCTTTGGTGCGCCGTGGAAGAGTGCGCACCAAACTTGCCAGGTCCAGGGGCCGACGGGCCATCTGCTTGGCCAGGGGCACCAGAGACGCGGGCAGATCAGCGGACAGGGAACGGGCAGCGCGCCAGTCCTTGCGCTGATCGGAATCCAAGGCCATGAGCAAACTTGCCACAGGAGAGGGCTCCCGCACCTCGCCCGGGCCCTGGTGCGAATGCACAAAAGCGCGCAAGTACCCGCGCCAATCACCGCGCACCAACAGATTCCCAAGTCGCCGTGTCACCCCACCGGCCCCGAAGCGCTGCGGCCCGTAGAAATTGGGTAAGCCCTCACGGCTGAGCTGTGAGAGGGCCCGCTCCAGGTCCTCATGTCGTTCGGGCGGAAGGTCCCGCAGCGTTAGGTCGAAGCGATTACCGGCCAGCTCCCCCACCCGCAGTTTCCGCGACCGTCGTCCCGTGGCCAGGACCCGCAGGTCCTTCAGTTCGAGCCCCTGCACGGCCGCGGCGTCCACGTGCTCCAGGGAGAGGAACTGACGGGTGACGCCCATGGCGTCCTTGCGCCCCGCGTAGCCGACCTCCCGGGCCTCGCGCCCGAGGGCCCGGGCCACACGGCCCACGGCCTGGGCGGTGGAGAGCCCGCGCTTCTCGATCTCGAACCAGACGTGCGTCCAGTCCTCCTGGCCCGCCTCGGGCTGGCCCTCCGGGAGCTCCTCCACCCGAAAGTCCTCGAGGCAGGAGGAGTGCACAAAGGGGATCGGTGCGATGGACCCGGTGCAGTAGAGCCGCGCGGGATCATGCGCAGGATCGGATTGCAAACCGCTGGACATACCGTCAGGGTAACCGCCATGACCCCTTCCCCCATGCCCCCCGACGAGTTCGTTGACTTCTACGGGCAGCAGCGCGCCAGCGCCATCCTGCGTACCCCCCACGCCTCGGCCGTGGGCCCGGCCATGGACGCCGCCGTGCGCGCAGGGTTCCGAGTCTGCGAGTTCACCCTCAACACCCCCGATGCACTGGCTGCCATTGCTCGCCTGTGCGAGACGCAACCGGACGTTGTGGTGGGCGCGGGCACGGTGCTGACCTGTGACGATGCGCGAGCGGCGGTGCAGGCCGGCGCGTCGTTCCTCGTGTCCCCCGTGGTCGATGAGGAGGTGATCGCATGCGCCCACTCCCTGGGTGTGGCGGTCATGCCCGGGACCGCGACCCCGACGGAGATGTTGCGCGCGCACAGGGCCGGAGCCCAGCTGATCAAGGTATTCCCCGCTCCGATTGGCCCGGCTGCCATCAAGGCCTGCCTCGGCCCCCTTCCCTTCCTGCGACTGGTCCCCACCAGCGGCGTAGATCTAGACAACGCGGGCGAGTATCTCACCGCTGGCGCTCACGCCCTGGGCTGGGTAGCCCCCCTCTTCCGCCCCGAGTGGATGGCGGACGGCAACTTCGAAGCCATCGAGGCCCAGGCAAAGGCCTGCCTGGAATGTTGCTCCGCGACGACCTGAGCGAGGAGTTCTCCCCTACTCATCCTCGTACTCGGGATTGAGCTCGGTGGGAACGGGAGCCTTGACCCGCTCGCGCCAGGCGCGCATGCGGCCATGGAGATCCGCGACCACTTCGGGTTGTTCGGCGGCGAGGTTCACCGACTCGGCGGAGTCGGCCACCAGGTTGTAGAGCTCAAGTCGACCGTCCTCGAAGAACTCCATCAGCTTCCAGGGTCCACGGCGAATAGCGCCCACCGGCGTTGTACGGAAGGGGCCATGGCTGGGCAGGTAGCCCTGCAAGTAAGCCGGAAAATGCCAGAACAGGCCCTCCCGTTCGTCCAGAGCCTCGCCACGCAGGCAAGGCATGATGCTGACGCCGTCGAGCATCTGGTCCGACCCGCGGGGCACGCCCGCCAACTCCATCAGTGTCGGGTACAGGTCGAGACCGATAACCGCATCCAGGCAGCGTGATCCGGCTGAGATCTTCCCCGGCCAGTGGGCGATCAGGGGTTCGCGGATCCCGCCCTCGTACAGCATGCCCTTCGAACCGCGCAGGCCACCGTTGTCCCCAAAGGGCGAGCGACCACCGTTGTCGGAGAAGAAGAGCACCAGCGTGTTCTCTAGGAGATCCTGCTCGGCAAGGGTGGCAAGCACCTGCCCCACCGCTTCATCCAGGGCCGTCACCATGGCGGCATACTTCGCATCCTTGCTGTCACTCAGCGTCTCCACGTAGCTCTCCACGAGATCGGCGCGGCCCTGGATGGGCGTATGCACCGAGAAAAACGCCAACTGCAGAAAGAAGGGCTCGTCGGCGTGCTCCTCGATGAACCCCGAAGCCTCACGCCCCATGCGATCCGTAAGGTACTCCCCTTCGGGGCCGTCCTCCAATTTGGGATTAGAATAGGGCGAGTGGTAGGAGCGCGGAGAGCCAGCCTTGTTACCGCCGACATTCACGTCGAAGCCCTGGCTGCAAGGGTCCGCGCCCAGGTGCCACTTGCCCATGTGCGCGGTGGCGTAGCCCGCACCCGATAGAGTCTCCGCCAGGGTGACAAACGACTCGTCGAGATCCGTGCGATTGGGGGTGGGAATCAACTTGCGGTTCTTGGCCTTCCCGCGAGCGGATCCGCTGACGGTGTAGATCCCCGTGCGCGGGGCGTACAGCCCGCTCATCAGTGCCGCTCGCGTGGGCGCGCAGTTGGGGGCGTTGGCGTAGGCGTTCGTGAAGACCATGCCCCCGGCGGCCAGGGCATCCAGGTGCGGGGTGCGGTGCACGGGACTGCCGTAGCAGGCCAGGTCCCCGTAGCCCAGGTCGTCGGCCAGAAGCAAAACGATGTTGGGAGGGCGTCCCTCGGGCAGCGGATCGTCCGCCGCGGCGACCGCGCTCGTCAGCGCGCAGGCCAAGAGGGCTAATGGCCCCATGGGCAGAAGAGGAACCCTCATGAGAAGAGATGGTGCTGCACAGTGGAATGGTCGGCCACCCCGATCAACCGCCGATCGAGCCCCTGGTAGGGATAGCGCAACTGATGCGTGTCCACACCCATCAGGTACATGATCGTGTCCTGCAAGTCGTTGACCGAAATGGCCCCCTCCTCGATCTCGTAGCCCAGCTCATCGGTGCGACCCACGATCCGGCCACGGTGGATCCCCGCCCCCGCCATCCACAGACTGAAGCAGCCCGGGTGGTGATCGCGGCCCCAGTACGTGGAGCCATTCCGAGCCTCATTCATCGAGGTGCGTCCGAACTCCCCACCCCAGACCACAAGGGTCTCGTCCAAGAGGCCACGGCGGTCGAGGTCCTGCACCAGAGCCGCGACGGCCTGGTCGGTCTCGCCGCACTTCTTGGGAAGCGCGGTCAAGAGGTCGTCACCCGACCCGGTCCCATGGGTATCCCAGCCCCAGTCGTAGAGCTGAACCCAGCGCACACCGGACTCCACGAGGCGGCGCGCCAAGAGGCAGTTGTTCGCAAAAGAGGCCTGGCCGGGTTGGCTGCCGTAGAGCTCGTGAACGTCCTCGGGTTCCCGGCCAATGTCCATCAACTCAGGAACAGAGGCCTGCATGCGGAAGGCCAGCTCATACTGACTGATGCGCGCTTCGGTTTCGGGATCGCCCTGCTGCTCGAAACGCCTCTGGTTGAGGGCCGCCAGGGCATCGAGGGTGCGCCGACGCAGGTCGCGATCCATGCCCTTGGGGTCGGTGACGTACAGGATGGGATCCCCGCTGCCCCGTAGCCGCACACCCTGGTGGGCGGAGGGCAGAAAGCCACTGCTCCAGACGCTCTTGCCGGCTGAGGGATCGGTCCCCCCCGAGGTCAAGACGACGAAAGACGGGAGGTTGCGGTTCTCCGTCCCGAGGCCCCAGCTGGCCCAGGATCCCATGGCCGCAGCGCCCACGTCCTGATCGCCGGTGAACAGCCGCAATTCCGCCGGACCGTGGTTGAACTGATCGGTGTACATCGACCGGATCAGCGTGGCCTTGTCCATGATCTGGCCCATGTGAGGCACCAACTCGGAGACCTCCGCATCGGATTTCCCGTAGCGCCCAAAGGAATAGGGCGACCCCAAAAGTGTCGGGTGCCCCTTGATGAAGGCCAGTCGCTTGCCTTCGATGAAGCTCTTGGGGCACAGGCTGCCGTGCAACTCCCGGAGCCTCGGCTTGTTGTCGAACATGTCGAGCTGGGGCGGGGACCCGGACATGTGCAGGTAGATCACCGACCGCGCACGGGGCTTGTGGTGCGGCCCAGGGGGACGCCGGTCTCCGACCGCCCATCCGCTCGCGGATCCTTCGGCATTCGAGAGGTCCGCCAGGGCCATGGCGCCCAGGGACAGACCGCTGCTCGCCAGGAAGGCGCGCCGCGTCAGCATGGACCTCTGGGTATCGAGCGGGTTCATCAGTCCTTCACCAGCACGGCGTCCAGGTTGAGGAGTACGTTGGCCACCGCCGTCCAGGCCGCGGCACGCTCGGCGTTGAGCCCCTCTGGAAGTGGGCCGAGTGGATCGGTCGCCAGAGCCAGCGCCTCGGCTGCGCGTCCCTCCCACGTGCCGAGGGCATCCTCGAAGAGCCGGACGAGTTCGCCCACGTCAGCATCTTCCGGAGGGCGCTGCAGGACCAGCCAGAGACCGCGCCGAACCCCCGCCCGAGCATCTCCGCCACCCTCGGCGTGCATGCGCCGTCCAAGGGCCTGGGCCGTCTCCACGAACGCCGGATCATTGAGGGTCACGAACGCCTGCAGAGGGGTGTTGGTGCGCAGGCGCCTGGATGTACACATCTCGCGGCTGGGGGCGTCGAAGATCTGCATGGCGGGGTAGGGCATCGAACGCCGCAAGAAGGTGTACAGGCCTCGCCGGTGACGGTCTTCGCCCTGACTGGAGGGCCAAGTCCGCTGACCGTTGAAAGCGGCCTTCCAAAGACCGGGCGGCTGATGCGGATAGACCGAGGGACCGTGCATCTTGGGAGACAAGAGGCCACTCACCTTCAGCGCCTGGTCCCGGATCATCTCGGCCTCCAACCGGAACGAGGGCCCACGGGCCAGAAAACGGTTGGTCGGATCCAAGTCCCGCGCACGTTCATCCAGCACCGAAGCCTGACGGTAGGTGGCCGAAGTCACCAGGGTGCGCAGCAGGGCCTTCTGGTCCCAACCAGAATCCATGTACTCGGCAGCCAACCAGTCGAGGAGCGTGCGATGCGTGGGCATGTCACCTTGGCTGCCCAGGTTCTCCTCGCTCACGACAAGGCCCCGACCGAACAACTGGGCCCAGATCCGATTCACGGCCACGCGCGCCGTCAGAGGATTGTCACGACTGCTCAACCACTCGGCAAAGCCCAGCCGATCGGCCTCGAAACCCTCGGGCAGCGGATGGAAAGCGGCAGGCACACCGGCCTGCACCTTCCCCAGCGGAGTGAGAAAGTTGCCTCCCTGCAAGACGGAATTCGGGCGGCGATCGGCCTCGGGCCGTGCCTGCAAAACCGGGGGTCCACTGGGGATATGGGAATTCCGCTCTTCCTTCCGTGCACGCAGAGTGGCCTTTAAGTGGTCCAGCCAGGTTCCCGCCAGGAGCTCCTCTTGGGCCTGACTGGGCTCTTGCGCCTGCAACGCTTCGAGTAATGCCGACCCCAATGGAAGCAGAGCGCCCTCGTACTCACTGAAGCTGAGCCTGAAGGCGCCCAGTGTGTGCTCGCTGCCGTAGGTCTGCTCCATCTCGATGCGGACACTCGCAGGTTCGCGCAGAACCAGCGGCGCAAGAAATGGGAAGACCGCCACGTGCGATTGCCACACCCGTGGGGCCACGGCCCAGCCGGAGTCGGCGGCCGAATTGTGGTCTACCGATTCCAGCACGGAGAAATCCACCTGGGACCAGTCTGCGCTCGGCGAAGCCAGCGCGATGCGGCCACGCTGTTCACGGGGCCCCATGGGGCTGGGTTGCCCATCTGCCAACTTCCCGAGCATCTGCTGCCAGCAGAGAACGCCCGCATCGTCCCGGATGGACAGGATCAGCCCGTTCGAGCGACCAAATTGAGCGTTGTCCGTTCGGTGGTGCACGACGACCTCATCGATGGACGTTTCGGCCCCCAGGTTCAACTCCCACCACGGATCGGCCTCGGTGGCCGTGTGGGTCACGGAGTTGCCCTCAAAGTAGTGCCCGTTCCCATTCCCGTCGATGGCTCGCGCCGCCTCGCCCCCATGGCCCGTGCTGGACTGGGAGGCCGTACCCCGTTTGGCCACGTTCTCCCCGCCACAAAACACCTCCACCTCAGCCAGGGAGAGGATGCGACCCGGACCGCGTAATTCCAGGCGCAGGTGACGGCCAGTGACGGTGTCCGCCTCAGGGCCCTCGAGGCGCAGTTCGTTCAGGACGAAATTGCCATGCCCGTTTCGGCCGGGGCCCCGCCCGGCCTCTGCCCGGGCCTCCAGGCGCAGGCCGCGCCAGGTTCCCGCCGGCAACTGGACTTCGAGCTCGAAGGTATCCTTGGCGGGTGTCGGACCTGTGGCACGGATGACGGAGTCTTCTCCAGCCTCGCGACCTCCAGCCGACAGCAAGGTGCCCACCTTCCATGAAGGGTCTCCGGACAACACCTCGCTCTCCCACGCCGCGCGGGCCTGGGAGCGTTCGGAGTCCGGGCTTTGGATCTCAGCGGTCAAAGCCTCAATCTCCAGCGTGAGCTCCGCATGGCGCGTGGCCTGCTCGACATCCTTAAACCTCAAGGGATTGAGGTTGTTCGTGTCCTCGTCAGCGGTCTGGTTGAAGATTGCCACCAGGCCGTAGTACTCGGTGTGGGTGAGAGGATCGAACTTGTGACTGTGGCACTCGGCGCAGCCCGCGGTCAGCCCCATCCAAACCTGCATGCTGGTGGTCATGCGGTCCTTGACGGCCGCCATGCGGAACTCCTCGTCGTCGGTGCCGCCCTCCGTGTTGTTCATGGTGTTGCGGTGGAAGGCGGTCGCTAGCTGCTGCTCCAGCTGCTGCTCCTTGGACGCGTACGGCAGAAGATCCCCGGCCATCTGTTCACGGGTGAACTGATCGAAGGGGATGTTTTGGTTGTAGGCATCGATGACCCAGTCCCGATAGCGCCAGATTTTGAGACGCAGGGGATCGGAGGTGTAGCCGCTCGAATCGGCGTAGCGCGCCAGATCCAGCCACACCCGCGCCCAGCGCTCCCCGTAGCTTGGGGACG